>Ga0316207_10000141_pt1 | contig 146381 bp, 141 predicted proteins | sample 6weekpyrite_MG_FD_204943 | JGI IMG/M metagenome (GOLD analysis project Ga0316207, IMG submission 204943) | Microbial mat bacterial communities from mineral coupon in-situ incubated in ocean water Damariscotta River, Maine, United States -... | ecosystem: Environmental > Aquatic > Marine >... | reverse complement strand
CGCTACTGGTCAGAAGGTAAACGACTGCGTCCTATTGAAGTCGTTGGCGAATTTGAGCACACCATTTTCGATGAACTTGATCTACAACGCGAGGCGGCAAATGCGTCACAACTTAAGCGCAATTTTAGTGAAAATAATTTGCTCTATGTTCCTGAGGTCTACTGGCCACTAACCCGTCGCAATGTCATGGTCATGGAGCGCATACATGGCATACCGGTAAATGAAATTGAGCAACTCAGAAACGCTGGCATTGATCTTAAAGCGCTTTCAGAACACGGCGTCGAAATCTTTTTCACACAGGTCTTCAAACATAATTTCTTTCACGCCGATATGCACCCAGGTAATATTTTTGTTTCTGATCAAGGCCAATATATTGCGGTTGATTTCGGCATCATGGGAACACTGAGTCCTGACGATCAGCGCTATCTGGCCGAAAACTTTCTGGCATTTTTTAATCGCGATTATCACCGCGTCGCTGAATTACATGTGCTGTCAGGCTGGGTACCACCTGACACACGCATAGACGAGTTTGAATCCGCCATTCGCGCTGTCTGTGAACCTATCTTTGAAAGACCATTGAAGGATATCTCGTTTGGTCAGTTACTACTGCGACTGTTTCAAACTGCGGGTCGATTCAACATGCCCATTCAACCGCAACTGGTATTGCTACAAAAAACCCTGCTGAATATTGAAGGCCTGGGGCGTCAGCTGTATCCCGATCTGGATCTGTGGAAAACCGCAAAACCGTTTCTTGAGAGCTGGATGAAAGATTATGTCGGTGTCCGCGGTTTACTGAAGTCCTTACAGGCAAATGCGCCCAAGTGGGCGGAAAGCCTGCCGGAACTACCTATTCTATTACATGATACCTTGCAAAAAGCCAGTGAGGGTCGCCTGGAACTGTCGTGGCATAACCCTGAGCTGGAGGCACGTATCGACAAGTTACTGCATAAACAACGCCGCCTGCCGGGTATCATCATGTCCGCAGCACTGCTCCTCGCAGCTGCAATTACACTTGGCGTTGATAGTAGCTGGAATCAAGCCATTTTCGGAATTCCGCCACTCAGCGGCCTGTTAGGTCTGGCAGCGTTAGCGCTATATCTGAAAAACCGAAATTAGTGCTGATGACCGTCAGGGCCGTGCACATGGCCATGCGCAATTTCTTCCTCAGAGGCCTCGCGCACGCTGATGATTTTGACATCAAAATGTAAAGGCACACCAGCCAGCGGATGATTGCCATCAATCGTAATCTGGTCATCCTCAACACCGACAACCGTAATCACCAATGGATCGCCATCCGGCGTCTGTGCATGAAACTGTTTGCCAACATCAATATGTTCAACATCTTCAAACATATCTTTTGAAACAACCTGTTGCATCGCAGGATCACGCTCACCATAGGCATCGACGGGCGCAATATCGACACTCACTTCATCTTCTGCCTGCTTGTCCTGCAGCTCACGCTCAAGACCGGGGATGATATTGCTGGCACCGTGTAAATACGAAAAACTGCCATCACTGACGCTGTCTATTGTGTCGCCTGATTCATTTTTCAGTGTGTAATCAATCGTGACGACGGTATTCTGTGTAATTTTCATGGTTTACGTTCTTGTTTGTTTTTCCAGGGGGGAAGTATACGCGCTAATGCCATGTAACTCACGGTGCAAATCCCCGCGACCAAATAGCACGTGTATCAATATAAAATTCCTCTAATATCAACCTCTAACAAATACTTATTAGACACCTTATTTCTGATAACAAACATTTATATAAAAAACATACATATATAAAGTATGGTAATCATACAGGTTTACTTATCTCACTGTTTGTTAACAAATTTAAAACTATAATCTGTCATCTCGACAAACACGGCAAAGCGGTCTTTAATAAGAAGGGTGAGTAAATTTACAAGACGATATTCGTCACATTATCCAGTAAAACTTATACCCAATAATGGATGATTATGGCCCAGACTATTCCTGAATCAAATCGAGTCATTGATGAAAAAACAGCTTCAACGATCCTGATCGTTGATGATGAAGTCGTCAACATCAAATTACTAGAAAAACTCCTGCATGGTGCGGGTTATCAGAACATCCTCAGCACTCAATCACCCACGGATGTACTGGCATTGGTCAATGAGCATAATATTGACCTGATTATTCTCGATCTCAATATGCCTGAGATGTCCGGTTTTGATGTCATGAAGCAGTTGCATAGCAATCCACTTCAATATCCTCCATCAATTCTTGTACTTACCGCGCAACATGCACGTGAATTTCGCATTGATGCACTTGATCAGGGCGCCAGAGACTACGTCACCAAGCCCTTTGATCGGTCAGAGCTGCTCGCACGTGTACGTAATCTGCTGGAAGCAAAACTGGCAGATCGCTTTCTGGCTGAGCAGAACCAGATGCTGGAAAATATGGTGCAGGCACGTACTAAACAGCTACACCATACTCGTCTGCAGGTCGTGCAACGGCTCGGGCGCGCCGCTGAGTATCGTGATAACGAAACTGGCCTGCATATTATTCGCATGAGCAAGATGTCAGCCTTGCTTGGCCAGGCATCTGGTCTGAGCGAATCAGAATGCGATCTGATACTCAATGCCAGCCCAATGCATGACATTGGTAAAATTGGCATCCCCGATCGAATCCTGCAAAAACCCGGCAAACTGGATAAAGACGAATGGGAAATAATGATGACCCATGCCCAAATCGGTGCCGATTTACTGGCTGGTGACGACTCCGATTTACTCATTTTGGCCAAAACCATTGCCCTGACCCATCATGAAAAATGGAATGGTAAGGGTTATCCCAATGCGCTGTCAGAGACTGATATTCCACTGGTTGGGCGTATTGTTGCAATAGCGGATGTGTTTGATGCCCTCACCTCTGAACGCCCCTATAAAAAAGCCTGGCCTGTTCAGGATGCCATTGACCTCATACAGTCAGAACGTGGTGAACACTTCGATCCTGTTCTGGTTGACCATTTTATGAAGATAATCAATGATATTATTCATATATCTGAACAATATGCCGATACATCTGACGATTAGAAGCATGCACCACAGGCGACATCATGAATGTATCATCAGACATAGACGAAGAAGCTCAGCAACTGACGATTATAATCTTTAGTGATTTTAACTTTAATTCTTATAACGCTTTTCGTGATGCGTACTCCAACGAGAAATATCTCCCCTATAAGATAATCATTGATCTGAGTAAATGTACCATGCTTGATAGTTCGGCACTGGGCATGCTGCTAATCATGAAAAAATTCCTGCAAAAGAATGATGGTGAGATCGAAATCACAGGTGCAAATGACGTGGTACGAAACGTACTCAATATCGTTCACTTCGAAAAAAAATTCAGTATCAGGTAGCTCACCTACATGGCATCAATCCTAATCGTAGATGACATAGCTGCAAACCGTCATTTGCTGGTCCGTATGCTGACAGCAGCTGGCCATAGCGTTCTTGAAGCTGATAGTGGTGAAGAGGCTGTTTCAATCGCCGAAAATACACTACCCGAAATGGTTTTAATGGATATAAATATGCCTGCTATGGATGGTTATCAGGCCACCCAGCTGATCAGGAAGCTTAATAGCCGTATTCATACACCCATCATTTTCGTGACTGCCTTGTCGGAGCAAGAAGCCCTCTCAATGGCGCTAAAAAGTGGTGGCGATGACTACATCACCAAACCAGTTATTAGTAATATTTTACTTTCAAAAGTGAACGCGCACCTGAGGATCAGAGAACTCAATAGCAAACTTGTCGAACATAACACCTATTTGTCACGTGAACACGATTTGATCTCGCATTTTTTCGATACCATTCATTCACAGAGTTTTCTTGATACAAACTACATTCAGCATCATATCTCCCCAGCCTCTGTTTTTAATGGAGATATATTTATTGCCTCCAGAGGGGTTAACGGTGGCCTGTATATATTAATTGGTGATTTTACTGGCCATGGTCTTAGCGCTGCCATGGGAACGCTTCCCGTTTCTCAGGCATTCTTTACTGCCGTCAATCAGAACTATTCTCTTAAACAGGTTACCAGACAAATAAATGATATTTTAAATACCATTTTACCGGTTGAAATTTTTCTATCCGCCATACTGCTTGAAATGAACCCCCAGGGTGACCGTGTATCGATCTGGTCCGGTGGCATGCCACCTGTCTTCCATGTGGATCATCAAACTGACCAGTTACGCACCATTAATGCTGATCACATGCCCCTTGGTATATTGTCTACAGATGAATTTGATGATTCGTTACAGTCTTTCTCAGTCACACCCGACGATAAGTTATACCTGTATAGCGATGGCATTATTGAATCTAAGAATGAATTTGGCATCATGTATGGCGAGAAAAAGCTTTTTAATGTTCTTGAAAAGAATAAGCAAGATAGATTCGATGCGGTTCTGTCATCATTCAATGAACACAATGCCGATGACACACAACATGATGATATTACTTTTGTTGAGCTCACCTGTAATCCTTTAGAGGCCGATGCAGAGAGTAAAGCAGACAACCTTTCAATAGGACCACCGCTTGAGCTATCCATGCACCTAGGCGCTAAAGAGCTCCGCGAAACAAATCCTATCGAAACGATTCTTGATTTGATAATTACAGCGACTGCGCAGGAAAGACATCGCACGGCATTGTTTACGATACTTTCAGAACTCTATAATAACGCACTGGAACATGGCGTGTTAAAACTTGAAAGTAGTAAAAAATCTAATGCAGATACCTTTGCAGAATATTATATGGATCGTGAACTGGGTCTTCAGGAGCTAAGTGATGGTTTTGTGGATATCAAAATAAAAATATCATATGAAGATTCACAACTTCGTGTTCATTTTCACCTTACCGATTCGGGTGATGGCTTTGTGCGCAAGCAAAGGGCAGATCAAAGCAACTACCATGGCAGGGGTATCCCGATCATCAATGATTTATGTGAAAGTATCGAATACAGCGAGGGTGGCCGTAGCGTTGATGCAGTATTTATCAGCAGTTAAGTACGTTGTAGCCCTGCTTCGACTTCCATGCGAATTTTATCTCCAACCAGCGTGCTAATCAGAGTCAGTGCAAAATCCATTGCCGTGCCGGGGCCACGTGAGGTAATTACTCTACCATCAGTCACCACGGCATCCTCTTTCAAGGTAACACCTTCCAGTTGCATCGCTTCAAGCACGCCAGGATAACTAGTTGCCTGCTTACCGCTAAGAATACCTTTCGATGCAAGGACCTTTGGTGCTGCACAAATCGCGGCAGTAAATTTTTCACTATTCGCCATTGTTACTAGCAAATCAGCGAGACGCGGATCCTCATCTAAATGATCTGCTCCAGGTAAACCACCGGGCAATACCACCATGTCATAATCTTGTTGTAATGCTTCATCCAGAGTCATATCTGCGACAAGCGTCACGCCACGACTGGCTTGTATAACTTTGTCAGCCAGGCTTGCTGTCACCACATTTATGCTTGCCCTTCGCAACAAATCAATAACGGTGACTGCTTCTAATTCTTCACAACCTTGCGCGAGGGGGACGAGTACGTTTGCCATGCCTGCCTCCTGGTAACTCGATGACGTATTGTCGATGTGATAGGGACTAATTTAATATTTAATGAATCCAGTTTTGGAATTTCTTTTTCCAGCACTTCCAGTGTCTCTGGATAAGGGTGTCCGATTGCTATTGCCGATCCCGTCAGCCTTGCATTGTGCAGTAATAATTTAAATTGCCTCAGAATCTCATTCTTATCCTGACTTGCATCAAGAAAAATATCACGCTCGACGACGGGTATGTTGTATTCATTTGCAATAAAGGCTGCAACCGTTTTGGTTGTCGTACGGCTATCAACAAAATACAAAGATTTATTATCTTTCAATGTCTGCATGAACCAGGACATATGACCTGGAAACTGCGTCAGCAGGCTTCCCATGTGGTTATTGATACCTCTAACATGCGGTACGGCATTAATTGCGGCCTGCAACTGAGTAATGAACTGATCTTTATTCATATCAAGTGACAACCCGAAGGGCGGCATTTTTTCATTATTCTCTGGCTGCATTGGCATATGTAGCATGACTTCTTTGCCATGCGCATGCGCCTTGTGTGCGTACCGAGATGTAAATGTCGCATGTGGCAAGAACGCACAGGTAACCTTGCCAGGTAAATCTATCACGCGTTCATCAAGGAACTGTCGGTCACCCATATCATCAATTATGATGCTGATAATGGGTTTAACGTCATTAGTCTCTGCGTGCAGCGGTAATACTGGCAACAGTAAAACCACAATCATAAAAAGCAAAGTTGTTATTCTTTTTTTCACGTAAGCTTAAATGAAACAGGCCACCTAAAAGGTGGCCTGTTATTGATGAGAACTATTGAGCTAGTCTTGCCTGCAGAATCGTCATTCCCTTTAGCAAGTTCAGTGCTTCATATAGCTGATAGTCTTTTTCAGCAAGCGACTGTTCTTTCTTTTCGTCTTCCTTTTCATTGTTACTGCTCTTGGGCTTCTTATCATCTTTATTATCAAGATGTCCGCTCAGATCGGCCTCTTTGAGGCGCTTAAGACCAGCATTGTTACGTGCGTTCAATTGCAGATTTTCCACTTTCACATCTGGCGTAATACCCTCAGCCTGAATAGAACGACCGTTAGGCGTGTAATAGCGTGCAGTTGTCAGTTTCACTGCCGTGCCATTATTCATCGGCAAGATAGTCTGTACTGAGCCTTTACCAAAACTTTTCGTCCCCATAATGACAGCACGTTTATGATCCTGAAGTGCACCGGCAACAATTTCAGATGCCGAGGCTGAACCGCCATTAATAAGTACGACGATAGGTTTTCCTTTCATCAGGTCTCCGCTTGTCGCACGGTAACGGTTACCAGAATCCTTGGTACGGCCTTCTGTATAAACCACCAGGCCATCATTAATGAAGGCATCAGAAACAGCAACAGCCGCATTCAGCACTCCGCCGGGGTTGTTACGCAAATCAATCACTAAACCTTTAAGGTCGTCGTCCTTGCTGTTCAGTTTATCGAGTGCATCCTGCAGGTTTTGACCTGTGCGACTCTGGAACTGCGTGATACGCAAATAACCATAACCTGGTTCCAGTGATTTATGCTTAACGCTCTTAACACGGATAATGTCACGCTTGATAGTAAACTTGAGTGGCTTGTCTTCACCACTGCGTACTACTGTCAACAAGATGGGATCGCCAGGTTTACCGCGCATGACCTTTACCGCATCGGTTAATGACATGCCCTTAACGGTCTGATCATCGAGGCGAATAATCAGGTCGCCTGCCTGTAGGCCAGCACGTGATGCCGGTGTGTCATCTATCGGCGCGACCACTTTGACAAAGCCATCTTCCATACTGATTTCGATACCCAGACCACCAAACTGACCTGATGTACCTACCTGTAACTCACCAAATGCTTCCTTGTTCAGATAGGAAGAATGCGGATCCAGCCCGGAAAGCATGCCATCAATCGCTGATTCGAGTAATTGTTTGTCAGAACGTTCCTCAACGTAATCGCGCTTAATCTTCTCGAAAATCTCGGTAAAAATGCGCAAATCCTCGAGTGGTAGCGGCCCAGTCACGGTAGCGCGCTCAGCAAGCACCGTTCTGCCCAGCATCAGGGAAATGCCCAGAACCATTCCTGCTATTAAAATCATAAGGTTACGTGATAAGGATTTCATCTCAAACTCCATAGTTCTCACTGGGCATAGTTGCCCTTCATACATCTAGTATTTGATATATTTCGCTGCGTTACAAGGTAATTACACATGAATATTTCATATATATAGAGTAATTAATCCGCTTACAGTTCCAGTCTTTATTCGCTTTATCGAACCAGCTTGCACCAGCGCAGTGGATTCGTCGGCTTGCCATTACGACGAATCTCAAAATACAGCCCGCTACGACCACGACCACCGGTATTTCCAGCTGAGGCGATAACCTCGCCGCTCTCAACCCAGTCGCCGGTCTCCATATTCAGGCTCTGGTTATGGCCATAAAGACTCATATAACCTTCACCATGATCAATGATGATGAGCAGGCCAAAGCCGCGCAACCAGTCGGCAAATGCCACGCGACCATGCGAGATGGCACGTACCGCCTGGCCCTGCTTTGCGTCAATCATCACCCCCTGCCAGCGCAACTTACCCTGTTTGCGGCGACTGCCATAGCGAGCCAGTAACTTACCACTTACCGGTAGCGTTAATTTGCCACGCAACTTGCTAAAACGTACATCCTGTTTTGGGGCAATCGCAACATCATCTATCGCTCTTTGCAGGCCAAGCAATAACTCTTCCAGACGCGCAATATCGCCCAGCGCATTTTGCAACGTTCGTTTTTTGCTATTAATGTCACGCTCAAGTGAGGCGAGTACTTTTTTACGAGCTGACTTGTCCTTGAAGAGAACCGAATTCGCCAGTTTCTGCGATTTACGTAAAGCCAGTAAAGTTCTGTTTTCTTCGATTAACTTTGCTTCAACCTCATTCAGCGTTCTGAGAGTCTCACTGATCGTCGTCATCTTGTCGGTACGTGCATGATTAAAATAATCGTAGTAACGCATCGTGCGTCCAAATACCGCGGGGGTCTCCTGATTCATCAGCATCTTCATGTATTCCTGACGCCCCATCATGTAGGCTGCCTGCAACTGACCTGCCAGACCTTTCTTATTATCCTGAAGAGATTGTTGAAGATTTTTTTGCTGTTGCGTTAACGCAATCAGCTTACGTTCCTGAGTCTTGATATTACGTTCAATTAATTTAAGTTTGCGTATCTGTTTGCCAACGGTTATTTCAAGCTTGCGCAGCGCTGCACGCTCCTTGCTTTTTATATTTTCTGCCGTAGCGAGACTTTTACGCAGACTATTAACGCGAGACTTGAGTGCTTCGAGTTGTTGGCGTTGTTCCAGGGAACTGGGGGCAGCCTGTGCAGGCTGGCTAATAAGGAAACTACTGAAGGTTACAAAAACAGTGAAAATAACAGTAAGAAGGTTAACTGTTCGTAGCATGTTTGTGTTTACATCAACTCCAGTAAAATACGGCCATTCATTTCATTTGGTGGTTCAAGGCCCATCAGATATAACAGGGTGGGCGCAATATCGGAAAGCGTACCATGCTCTTCAACAAATTGCGCCAGACGACCGACATAGATTAACGGCACTGGGTTGCAGGTATGCGCTGTGTGTGCCTGACCGGTATCTTCACCACGCATCTGCTCCGCATTACCATGGTCAGCGGTGACCAGCATCTCTCCACCAGCCTTCTGCAAACAATCCATGATACGACCAAGACAGCCATCAAGATGTTCGATCGCCGTAACCGTGGCATCAAAATTACCGGTGTGGCCAACCATATCAGGATTAGCGAAATTACAGATAATAGTGTCGTACTTGTCACTTTCAATCGCTGCACAGAGTTTATCGGTGAGTAAAGTGGCATTCATTTCCGGTTGCAGATCATATGTCGCTACATTGGGTGACGGTATGAGCTCACGGTCTTCACCATCAAAGGGTGTTTCTTCACCACCATTAAAGAAAAATGTCACATGCGCATACTTTTCGGTTTCGGCAATGCGCAGCTGATTCAGGCCAAGCGATGACACATAGGCACCATAGACATTATTTAAACGCTCAGGTGGAAACGCGACGGGCACATCAAAGTCTTCACGGTACTCGGTTAGACTGACGAACTTGCTGAGTTTCGGGGATACTTCGCGTTCAAAGCCATCAAACTCCTCAGCCTCAATAAACGGACGCGTAATCTGGCGCGCGCGGTCAGAGCGGAAATTCATGAAAACCAGCACATCATTGTCCTGAATACGTACCGGCTCTTCGCCTTCTGCGGCAATCACCGTTGCCTGTACAAACTCATCGGTTTCATCACGCGCATAGGCCATTTGCAGACCTTCAAGGGCGCTTGCTGCTCGAAACTCGGCCTTACCCTGTGTCATCAGGTCATAACTGGCCTGGATACGTGGCCAGCGATGGTCACGATCCATCGCATAATAACGGCCGATGATTGACGCAATACGACCATTGCCCAATTCATCGATGATTCCCTGCATCGCGCTAATAGATTCTTCAGCACTCTTTGGCGGCGTATCGCGTCCGTCGAGAAACGCATGCAAATAAACCTGTTTCGCACCCCGATCAACGGCGAGTTTCATCATCGCCTGGATATGCTCTTCGTGGCTATGCACGCCTCCGGGGGATAACAGACCCATGATATGCACCGCACTATCAGCTTCGATAGCGGTGTCTACTGCACCTGTAAGTGTTTGATTTCTAAAAAATGAACCCGTTTTAATGGCACGACTGACGCGAGTAAATTCCTGGTAGACGACGCGTCCGGCCCCCAGATTCAGATGGCCAACCTCGGAGTTACCCATTTGACCTGCAGGCAGACCGACTTCGGCGCCTGAACCACGAATCAGCGTGTGGGGAAAATGACCCCATAGGTGGTCCCAGACCGGCTTTGAAGCACTTTGAATCGCATTGTAATGTGTCGATTCACTGTAGCCCCAGCCGTCAAGAATAAGCAGCATAATTGGGCGTTTTACTAATGGCATATGGTTTACTTTTACTACGAGCTACAAGTTTAACATCCTGAGAGTCATAATATTTGACTTAAATTAAATAAATATTAAATAAATCAGTTATTTAATTATTTAGAACGTGTCTAAACTGAGATTATACAGATTTCCTTAGCAAGATCCGAGTGTTAACAAGCCTTACAGCTATTGTGTAAACATTGAAAACGGTTCATTATTGTATAATGTTTTTATTATATTAGTTAGATCGACTGTAATATTTATTCAACGTAGATGAGGAAGAAATGGCAGTGACCTCTAATAGCAGTATGGCAACAGATATGGGCATAGATACTATGACAGATGAACATTCGCTCATTACGCGTGACGAAGATATCGATCGTGCCTCACGTTCACTCAAAGCAATGTCTCACCCACTCCGACTAAAAATCCTGTGTACATTAAGTGATCAGGAAGTCAGCGTGCAAGATATTGTTGAACATGTTGGAACATCGCAAAGTAATATTTCACAGCATCTCGCGATCCTTCGCGACAAAGGCATTCTTGCATCTCGTAAAGATGCCAACCGCGTTTATTACCGTGTTGGTGACGAACGCACGCTACGCCTTATCAGTATGATGCGTGATGTGTTCTGCACAATCTCTTCTTAACTAGACGTTGTAGCCCTTACCAGACCTGAAACCTCACGGGTTGAGGGTTTTACTATTATTAACGATACGCTCGTAACGTAACGGTTTTGTTGTAATTCACTTATGGACAGACTGCTCGAATTTGCTGCGAACCACTGGGTACTTACCAGTGCGTTTGTTTCCATTATTATTCTTATCATTACCAGTAGCCTCAAAGATGCCATGGGGGCAAGTAATGCCGTCACGCCACTTGAGGCCACCAAACTAATTAATCATGACAATGCAGTGGTGGTTGATGTGCGTGAAGATAAAGAGTTTGCCGAAGGACATATCGTCAATGCTGTCCATATGCCACTGGCTACACTCAAAGATCAGACCAATAAACTTGCAAAATATAAGTCCAGGGCAGTCATCGTCAGCTGTCGCTCAGGACACCGTTCCGCTATGGCATGTAAAACTCTCACTAACGAGGGTTTTGAAAATGTCATGAATCTTAAGGGCGGTGTGCTTGCCTGGAGTTCTGATAATCTACCACTGACAAAGAAATAACCATGTCCGAAATTACTGTTTACTGCACTGCCTATTGTCCTTACTGCGTACGCGCGAAAAACCTGCTTGATAGTAAAGGTGTGAGCTACACCAGTATTGACGTTGATCAGGAACCTGAAAAACGTTTTGAGATGCAAAAGCGTAGTCGCCGTACCAGCGTGCCGCAAATTTTTATCGACGACCAGCACATTGGCGGGTTTGATGATATGGCCGCACTCGACCAACAGGGTGGCCTGGACCCCCTACTAGGGCTTGGTAATTAATTCATACATTCAATTTTAAATGAGAACATCATGACAGAAGAAACCAATCAGCAAGGTCAGATGAATATTCAACGTATCTATGTCAAAGACATGTCGTTTGAATCACCAATGACGCCGAATATTTTTAAAGAGGCAAACTGGTCGCCGCAAGTTAATCTGAATCTGGACACCAACGCGGTAAAACTCGATATCGATGATACGTATGAGGTGTTATTAAGAATCACGGTTACTGCCAAGCACCCTGAAGGTACTGCTTATCTGATCGAAGTTTCTCAGGCAGGTATTTTTGTATTGAAAAACTTTGGTGATGAAGAATTGAAATACATGATGGGTAGCTACCTGCCAAACCTGCTGTTTCCTTTTGCACGTGAAACCATATCTGATATCGCCACTCGCGGTGGTTTTCCGCAGCTATTACTTGCACCCGTTAACTTTGATGCCTTGTTGGCACAAAGCATGAATAATCAAAATGCTGACAGTGGAGACACTGCCAACGCCTAAGGACAGGGCTCGATGCAATTAACACATGTTTCTGTTCTCGGTGCCGGTTCCTGGGGCACCGCACTGGCCATGTTACTGGCACGACAGGGTCAGCCTGTCACACTGTGGGCACATCATGCAGAGCATGTTGCCAGCATGCAGCATGATCGCAGCAATGAACGCTTTTTACCCGGCATAATTTTTCCTGAAAGCCTGCAACTCGAAACGGATCTAAGTACGGCGATTGCACCTGCGGATCTAGTGCTAATCGCGGTGCCGAGTCATGCGTTCCGTGACACACTGCAACAGGCTAAAGCAGCACTAACTGAAAAAAGCTATCTTTCCTGGGCAACCAAGGGCATGGAATTTTCTACCTGTAAATTCATGCATCAGCTCATCGAAGAAGAACTTGGCACCGATAAACATAGCGCCGTCATTTCCGGCCCCAGCTTCGCGCTGGAGGTTGCTAAAGGTCTGCCCACCGCGGTAACAGTCGCCTCTAAGGATGAAACCTTTGCTACTGCCGTGGCCGAACGATTACATGATGAAACCTTTCGTGCCTACACCAGCCATGATGTTATCGGTGCGCAGGTTGGGGGTGCCATCAAAAATGTACTTGCTATCGCAGCAGGCATTGCCGATGGCCTTGGTTTTGGTGCCAATACACGGGCAGCATTAATCACACGCGGTTTATCAGAACTAACACGTCTCGGTATTGCGCTCGGTGGTCATGCAGAGACATTTATGGGGCTCGCTGGCATGGGTGACCTGGTGTTGACCTGTACCGATAACCTGTCGCGTAATCGTCGCTTCGGGCTGGCGATTGCCCGTGGCCTGAGTGCCGAAGAAGCACGCAAAGAAATAGGCCAGGTCGTCGAAGGTGAACTCAGTGCAAAAGAGGCATGGCAGCTGTCACAACAACACCATATCGATATGCCTATTTGTGAGCAGGTGTATAAAGTATTAAATGAAAACCTTGATCCGCATACCGCGGTGCACAATCTACTGGGCCGAAAACAGCGTTCGGAAGAACTATTTTGAGACCCCCTTTATATCTGGCAGGATATCTATTCCGCGCACTCGGTGCAGTGCTGTTTGTTAATATCATTCTGGGTTATCAATTTCATTTAGTCGTTCCACTTGATTACCTGATTTACAATGAAGACCTGCTTTCTAAAGCTCTCGGGCTAATTATGCTTGTTAGTTTCACATTGGGATTATTATCTTCGCTACTACTGATGCGATTATTGCCATCAGCGCGCTGGATGTTAACTGCGCTGTGGCTATTAAGCTTTATCAGTATCCAGTATAGCTGGCTTGGCATACCACATGAATGGATGCTTGCCGTGGTTGACATCGATTATCTTTCCCATTTCACGCAGGCAAGTAATTTATTGCTGCTTATCGCTGTATTCATCTATTTTTCAATGAGCAAACGACTCACCCTACAACAGGAGTCATTATGAAACGCAAACAGATCATCATTATGATTATCACCTGCCTGTCATTTTTTTTTCAAAGTAGTGTGCATGCCGGACCGCTAACTGACAAGTTATCTGATTGCATCATCGACAAAACGACTAAGCAGGATCGCACACAGCTGGTCAGGTGGATGTTCACTGCAGCGGCGCTACATCCCGCGGTCAAAGATATTGCATCGATCAGCCCTGAGCAACGCGATGAATCAAACAAGAATATTGCTACCGTCTTTATGCGCGTACTGACCGATAACTGTGCTGAACAGGCAAAAGCAGCTATTAAAGATGAAGGCCATATTGCCCTGCAAACCAGTTTTCAGTTACTCGGCCAGGTTGCTGGGCGTGAACTGTTTTCGAATCCAGATGTAGCAAAAGGCACAGCGGCACTACAACAGCACCTTGATAATAAAAAGCTCAATGCCCTGTTTCCACCGAAACCAGTTGCATCACAACCAGCCAAGACCGATAAAAAATAAATCATGGCTGAGTTACTCAGCAGCTTTGCACCGCTTGTGTCGAAAAACTCTCGGGTTTTGATCCTGGGCTCTATGCCGGGTGAACGTTCACTGCAAGAACAACAATACTACGCCCACCCGCGTAATGCTTTCTGGCGTGTCATGCAAGAACTGTTTGCTATTGACGCTGATCTTCCCTATGAACAACGTTGCGTCGCATTGACACAACATGGACTTGCCTTATGGGATGTACTGGCGCAATGCACGCGCAAAGGCAGCCTCGATAGTGCCATAGATAATGACTCGATTATCATCAATGATTTTGTCAGTCTGTTTCAGGATTATCCCGATATTGAATTTGTTTTCTTTAACGGCGGCAAGGCAGAGCAGACCTTCAGGCGCCATGTGCCTGAAATCGTAACCGATCATATTCCTGCTGAGAATCTACAGCGACTGCCATCGACAAGCCCGGCCCATGCAGCGATGAGTTTTGCTGACAAGCTAGAGCAATGGTCCCAAATAACATATTGTTTGTAACCATCATCCGAAAGCAATGCTATATTGCTGTATTAATTACTATTATTTAGAAATAATATGGAAAAAATCCCCATATCACACAATAACCCCTGAGGCTCTTCTGCCGTTGATACTAAGCTCGTTAAAGTCAGCAGCCATTCAAGCCGATACCCCTTAAACAGTACATTTACTGAGCTTTAAAACTAACAATTACAAAATTGCATTACTTTCAGGGTTATTTGTTCATGCTGCGTCAAAATATTGAATTTATCGTCCAGGCTGCTGTGGGCATGATCCTTATTACGTTGTTTTTACTTAGTATTGCTGGCATGTACCAAATGCGCGAATCGAATCAGGCAATGTCTCAGGTAGTGCAACAGAATCATTCCAAGATCGAACTAGCTCATGAAATGCGCGAAGCATTGCGATTACGTCAAATAAGTCTGAATAAGATGCTCGCAATGGAAGATCCCTTTGCTCGTGACGAAGAACTGATACTCTTTTATGAATATGCCGGAATATATCGCAACGCACGCACAAAATTAATCGAACTCCCCAGGGACGAAACAGAAGATAATATTCACAGCCAATTAACCAACAGAACTCGTATTGCACAGCCGCTAAACAGAAAGGCAGCTGAATTCATTGCGGATGAAGCTTCAACCGCTATTGTGACCCAGGCAATTAATGCTGCTAGAAAGCAACAACTTATTTTACTGAATCTGATCAATGAACTCGTTGAGATCCAGAATCAGCGTGCTGATAATGCGGTAAATGTATCAACAGAAGCATTCAACCAATCTCTTATTATCGTCATCATAGCGGGTTCATTATTGATTATCGGCGCGCTAATTATTGTCAGAAAAACTATAAAATTTGTTACCGCGAAGAAATCTGAGTTGCTAAAAAGAAATCATCAACTGGCCGAGGCATCATCTGAGTTGCTAGAAAAAAACCAACAACTCGCCAAGGCATCAAAAGAGGCCCTTGCTGCGAACGAAGCAAAAAGCGCTTTTCTTGCCAATATGAGTCACGAATTACGCACTCCACTCAATGCCATCATCGGCTATAGCGAGCTGCTATCCGAAGAGGCGCAGGAAGATGGCCTTGATACCTACGTACAGGATCTTTCAAAGGTGCAGACTGCTGGCAAGCACCTTTTATGCCTGATTAACAATATTCTTGATTTATCGAAGATCGAGGCTGGCACCCTGGATATGTCGCAGACTGAATTTGATATCGCCAACTTCGTGGGTAATGTGGTTGAGACTGCCCAACCTCAGTTGGTCAAAAACAATAATCACCTCGAACTATATTGTGCGCCCGACCTGGGCACGATGTATGCTGACCAGACCATTGTCCATCAAATGTTACTTAACATTCTGAGTAACGCTACCAAGTTTACTGATGCAGGCACGATCGAACTGCAAGTGGCGCGAAGCATCATCGATGAAAAACCCTGGGTACACTGCACTATTACTGACACGGGAATTGGCATGAGCCAGCAGGAGTTAGATAAGCTATTTGAGAATTTCACACAGGGAGATGACTCGAGGAGCCGTAAATTTGGTGGTACTGGACTTGGTCTGGCTATCACCAAACGTCTGTGTGATATGATGGGAGGCAACATTAAGGTACAAAGCGAACCAGGTAAGGGCTCAACCTTCATGCTGAATCTTCCAATACAAACCGCGCCCTCAATGGGATCTTATCATGCGCACCATGACCATGATCAAGATGCGCGCATTGATGATGAACACGTCAATGACACAATGAACAAGCGGAAGTGCCATGCCTAAAATACTATTAGTTGAAGATAACGAATTTAATCGAGACATGTTGTCCCGCCGTCTGGAACGCAAAGGCTTTCATATTGTGTTAGCTGTAGACGGTATACAGGCTGTAAAGATGGCGAGCACCGAATCACCAGATTTGATCCTGATGGATATGAGTTTACCTGAAATCGATGGCTGGGAAGCAACCCGGCGTATTAAAAGCCAGGCCACAACGCAGTCTATACCCGTCATCGCATTGACGGCCCATGCCATGGCGGGCGATCGCGAAAAAGCATTAGAAGCGGGTTGTGATGACTATGATACCAAGCCAATCGAAATTGGCCGTCTGTTAGATAAAATACATAACCTTGTTGATAGGGTAGTGACATGACTGACAACCATACCTACAACGTTTTGGTCGTTGACGACAACGAGATGAATCGTGATATGTTATCGCGTCGTCTTGCAAAATCAGGATACACTGTCGAACTGGCAGAGGATGGCGCCTCTGCGTTGCAAATGCTCGGTAATAATCATTTCGATATGGTGTTACTTGATATCATGATGCCAGGCATGGACGGCACTCAAGTATTACAGCACATGAAGCAAAATCCAGAATTACGCACTGTTCCCGTCATTATGCTAACTGCAGTGCATGATAAAAAACAGGTAGTACAGTGCCTTAAATTGGGCGCTGAAAGTTATGTCGTTAAACCGTTTGATATTGATGCGTTAAAAGCCCGTATACAAGAGACGCTCATCAAGAAAAAACTTTGTTCATTACAATAAAAAATAATGCCTAAGTTCTAGGCAGTATTTTGAAAATAATTTTTAATCCAGTCATAGATTATCTGATTTGTTAGTTCTTTAAACTGTAGTTGCTCAAAATTATCCTCAGGATCTTTATCGATAAATGATAATTGATAACTAATGCTATCTGGCTCCTGGTCATGCAATATAATGATGATACGTTTACCTGTTTTTAGACAATCAATTGTCATCGCGTCTGCTGGCACACCTATGTCACGCATTTTTTTACTAACGCCCACGATGGGGTTAATATCTTTAAAGTCTTGCTGTATGCGGGTATGTGCCTCAGTCGCGAGATCGCATAAGTGTTTTAGTTTCTTGTCTGACATAATCGATTTTTTCCACTACCAAGCTCTACGCGCTTTTATACTGATATTGTGACATTTACATCAAGCTAGCAAAACCCTGCTGGCGTAATGCTTCATACAGAATAATACTGACTGCATTGGCCAGATTCAGGCTGCGGCTATCGGCGAGCATCGGTATACGTATTTTTTGTTCGGCTGGAAGACTATTTAAAACATGATCCGGCAGGCCACGCGTTTCCGGTCCAAACAAGAGAATATCTTCCAATTGAAAACCGGGCTGTGTATACGGCTGGCTGGCTTTCGTTGTGCAGGCATAGACAGTACCCTCGAGTTTATCAAGACATGCCTGCAATGTAGCGTGAGTGGTTACCTGCATCATGTCGCGGTAATCCATACCCGCACGGCGCACCTTTTTTTCATCCAGATCAAAACCGAGCGGTTCTATTAAATGCAACTGCGCGCCACTGTTGGCACACAGACGCATGATATTGCCTGTGTTCGGCGGAATCTCTGGTTCATACAGCACTACATGAAACATGTTTTATTTTACTCTTCGTGTTCATCCGCGCGGGTAGATCATATACTATAGCGCCTATGAACAATGCATTATGCTGGTTATAAAATGCCAGACGATAACCGACTTCACACAGAATTTTGTGGTATGTCCTTTAATACACCGCTGGTGTTATTGTCGGGCTGCGTTGGCTTTGGCCATGAATATACACGAGTCGAGGGCTTCAGCCATACAGATGTCGGAGCTGTATGCCTGAAAGGCACCACACTGGAGGCGCGCCTCGGTAATGCACCCCATCGTGTCTATGAAACCCCAATGGGCATGCTAAATGCCATTGGCCTGCAAAATCCTGGCACGCAACACGTTATTGAGAACATCCTGCCAACACTGGATTTCAATGAAACACGCTATATTGCCAATCTCTCTGGTTCAACAGTAGAGGAATACGCCGAGGTCACACGGCTATTTGACGACTCACCGATTGATGCGATGGAGATCAATATCTCCTGCCCCAACGTCAAAGAGGGCGGTGTCGTATTTGGCAATGACCCGGTCATGTCGGCACGCGTCGTTGAGGCCTGTCGCAAACAAACCGACAAGCCCCTGATTGCTAAACTGTCACCGAACCAGAGTGATATTGCCGATAACGCGCGTCGCTGTATCGATGCCGGTGCCGATGGTTTTGCTGTCATCAATACACTAATGGGCATGGCCATTGATACCGAGACCCGCACACCGATTATAGGCAATACTCAAGGAGGGCTTTCCGGCCCTGCCATTAAACCGATTGCACTGCTAAAAGTTCATCAGGTCTACCAGGTGTGTAAGGCGCATAATATTCCGATTATTGGCCAAGGCGGCATCATGACGGCCAATGATGCTATCGAATTCCTGATAGCAGGTGCCAGCGCTATCGGCATCGGTACCGCACTCTTCTATGACCCTTTGGTGTGCCCAAAAATCAACCAGGGTATCAATGATTACCTTGTAAAACATAAACTTAGTAGTATTTCTGAGCTTGTTGGCTCACTCCAGCTACCCGGCTGAAACCTTTCTTGAATTAGGCTTTTATCAAATAAAATCATCACGATACCTTTAGTCAGCGCGCTACCACCCGATAACCACAGCAGGTGATTACGTGATTGATATATAAGGTATTGCATGGCAGGCAAGATTCGCATTGGCGACCTACTGGTCGAGCACAAGGTTATTTCTGAGGCCCAGCTACAACAGGCGCTGGCTGATCAGAAGAGTAGTGGCCGCAAGCTCGGTAAGGTTCTTATCGAAAACGGTTTCGTCGAAGAAGATCGCATGCTGCAATTTTTATCACAGCAGCTCAAACTACCCTTCATTGATCTTAAATTTTACAAGTACAATCCCGACGTCGCACGCAAGTTACCTGAAACCCATGCGCGCCGGCTTCGTGCCCTGCCGCTCGACGAAGGTCAGAACAGTATGACGGTCGCCATGGCTGACCCCACTGATATCTTTGCCTTTGACGAACTCTTCAAGCTTCTTAAAACCCATATCACACTGGCACTGGTACGTGAATCTGATTTACTCAATATCATTGACAGTGTCTATCGGCAGACCGACGCCATCACGAGTTTCGCTGAAGAACTTGGCGAAGAGCTATCATCGAGTGACATTGATCTAAATGAGATGATCGAAACCGATGATGTTGCTGAGGCTCCAGTTGTTAAATTATTACAAAGTATCTTTGAAGACGCCGTGCAGATAGGTGCTTCGGATATACACATCGAACCTGATGATGCTGTATTACGTATACGTCAACGTATCGATGGCGTCTTGAATGAAACCGTCATGAATGACAAACGCATCGCCGCTGCGGTCGTGTCTCGACTGAAACTCATGGCGGGCCTGAATATCTCAGAAAAACGCTTACCGCAAGATGGGCGTTTTAACATTCGCGTTAAAAGCAAAAGTATTGATGTACGTCTGTCTACCATGCCGATTGAGCATGGTGAATCTGTGGTGATGCGTCTTCTCGATCAAAGTGGCGGTATCCTCGAACTATCACAGCTGGGTATGCCTGATGATATACGCGAGACCTTTGAAACTCTCATACGACGTCCGCATGGCATGGTCCTGGTAACGGGCCCAACGGGTAGTGGTAAAACCACCACTTTATATTCAGCACTAAACCTGTTGAACAAACCTGAAACAAAGATCATTACCGTTGAAGACCCGGTTGAATATCGACTGCCTCGTATCAACCAGGTGCAAGTAAATACACAAATTGAATTAACCTTTGCTCGTGTGCTGCGCACTGCGTTAAGACAGGATCCTGATGTGGTGCTTGTCGGTGAAATGCGTGATCAAGAAACTGCCGAGATTGGACTGCGTGCATCGATTACCGGCCACATGGTCATGTCGACCCTACATACCAATGATGCTATCAGCACGGCGATTCGTCTACTTGATATGGGCGCAGAAGGTTACCTGATTGCTAGCGCATTGAAGGCAGTTTTAGCGCAACGCCTGATACGCAAGATCTGTGAGAGCTGTGCTGCAGATCATACACCTGATGAAATGGAACAGGCATGGATCAATTCAATTGATGGTGATAAACACAAACATAGTACGTTCAAAAAAGGCTATGGCTGTCCGCAGTGTAATAACACCGGTTATACAGGACGTTTCGGTGTATATGAATTGCTCATGATAGATCATCATCTCGCTGATGCTTTGCGCAGCGATGACTCGCTGTTATTTGCCACGCGTGCGCGTAGCCAGCCTGGTTTTCGTACGCTATCACAGCAGGCTCTAGATTGTGCATCCCAGGGTATCACTACTATCGAAGAAGTTATTCGTATTTCTGGGGAAATTGAAGTTGTCGATGACGAGCTAACTGAATTAACTGCCGACGATGAAGAGCATCAGGAAGCTGTTAGCTAATGGCGGTGTTTCATTACAAAGGACGCACCACGCGCGGTGATGCTGTTGAAGGAGAACTGGAAGGCAACAGTGTTGATTTAGTTGCCAGCCAGTTAATGAATAGCGGTATTACCCCCATCGATATTGCACCTGCTGTTATCAAGCAGGATGTGCTGCTCGAGCTTAAACGTAAACTTGGCGGTGGACGCGTAACGCTCGATGATCTCATTTTATTTAGCCGACAGATGTATACCTTGCTCAAAGCGGGTGTACCAATCATACGATCGCTAAATAGTCTTTCTGAAACCAGTCGCAATATTACACTGGCTAACGCACTACATGACTGCGTTACCAGCCTTGAATCAGGTCGTGAACTTTCAACCGCCTTTGCACAACACCCAAAGATATTCACCACTTTGTTTGTCAGCATGGTGCAGGTCGGTGAGAACACCGGTCGACTTGATGAAGCCTTTCTGCAAATTTCTGAATACCTGGAAATGGAAAAAGACACACGTGACCGTATCAAACAGGCGACACGTTATCCGACAGTTGTATTCGTTGCCATTGGTGTCGCGATTGCCGTCATTAATCTGTTTGTGATACCTGCCTTTGCCAAGGTCTATGCCGGCTTTGATGCTGAACTACCCTGGGCCACACAGGTACTCATTGCAACCTCTAACTTTACCGTACAATACTGGCACCTTCTCGCCTTGCTGCTCGTCGCGACGATACTGGGTCTGCGCTATTACATACAGACAGACGAAGGTAAATTTAAATGGCATCGCCTTAAGCTGCGCCTGCCACTCATCGGCGACATTATCAATCGTGCCACGCTAGCACGCTTTGCACGTGCCTTTGCGATGTCATCACGCGCTGGCGTACCTCTGATCCAGTCGCTCACTGTGGTGGCACGTGCTGTCGACAATGTCTTTATCGGCGATCGCATTACCCAGATGCGTAATGGTATCGAACGTGGTGATACCATTACACGCACCGCTGCTGCCACTGGTATGTTCACACCGCTGGTGTTACAGATGCTCGCCATTGGTGAAGAGACCGGTGCCGTTGACGATTTGTTGCAGGAAGTTGCCGAGTTCTATGAACGTGAAGTCGATTATGACCTGAAGAATCTCAGTTCTGCCATTGAACCCATTCTGATTGTGGCGATTGGCGCGATGGTACTGGTGCTTGCGCTGGGTGTATTCCTGCCAATGTGGGATCTGGCCACGGCAATTGGTCCTTAATCTTAAATAATCCTTAGTATTCAGCTATTTAAATGGCCATTTCAGTCTAAGTCCACTACTATTTTCTGGTTATTACTTAATAAACATACATTTAGATCACGAAATTATTGCTGATTCCACTAAAACTTTTTTCTGTATTGCCGATAGATCCTGTACACAAGATTTCTGCTGCGGGTATCAGGCTGCAGCCAAACAGGAATATGGAGAAGTAACATGAAGAACAAACAGGCAGGTTTTACACTCATCGAGCTGGTTGTCGTGATCGTCATTCTCGGGCTACTTGCGGCCACAGCATTACCTAAATTCAGCGATATTACGACCCAGGCAAGTGAAGCTGCCCTGTCAGGTGTTGCCGGTGGATTTCGCTCTGCTATCTCGATTTCACATGGTACCTGGCTTGCGCAGGGCTCAACGGCCACTATTTCACTGGAAGGTGGAACCTCTGTGGCGATGACGGCAACCGGTTATCCAGATATTGGTGGTAACGGTACAACCCTGTTTAATAATCTGATGTCGCAGACTTTCGCTACGCTTGGTGATGGCTGGAGTGTTGGCGCACAGGCAGGTGACGCGGTTACCTACACGCTGAGTACCGGCGGCACCTTTACCTACAATGATGCCAGTGGCGCAGTGACCTGTAGTAAGGCAGGTGGTGGTGCCTGTTAAACCCAACAAGCTTTTGAGAAAAAGGGTGTCATATGACACCCTTTTTTGTTTTCGTCCCACAGCATTTGACAAGCAACAACGATTTCCTACGCTGTTATTATGAATACCCATCACGCCAGGCACATGCAAGGCTTCACCATCATCGAACTGGTGCTGACAATTGTTATTACAGCTACCCTGGCAGCCATCGCGATTCCGCGTTTCTTCACTACGACTGCCTTCGATCAACGTGGCTTTAATGATGAAGTCATCAATGCCTTACGTTATGCGCAAAGCTACGCACAACGCACACGCTGTAATACGCGCGTACAGATCACCACAAGCGGCTACCAGCTTTTCAGACCCGCAAACAGGGTCAGCTGTCAGAGTATGAACAGTGGAGATTTTACTACCGCGTTATCACATCCCGTCAATACAACAATAGCCTTTGCCGGTAGCGCACCTTCTGGTATTACGCTTAGTGTTCATAATATTATTTACACCTCGCTTGGCAGTGCAAATACCAGTCAGGATATCAGCGTCGGTTCGGCAACTATTCGCGTTGAGGCTACTACGGGCTATACACATTCGCTATGAGTATATTGCAGCAACGTGGTACCACACTGGTGGAACTTATCATCACCATCGTTGTTTTGTCTGTGGCGCTGGTCGGGATCCTGCTGGTAATGAATCGCACCACCTCCAGCAGTGCTGATCCGATGATATTGCATCAGTCCGTTGCGATCGCCGAAGCCTATCTGGAAGAAATTACCACGCGTGATTTCAATGATCCGGATGGCACAAATGTCGGAGAAACGCGCAGCAGCTTTGATGATATATCTGATTACAATGGCCTGGTCGATACCGGCGCGCGCAATCAGCTTGGTGGTTCAATTGCCGGACTTGAATCTTACACCGTATCAGTTAGTGTCACTGGCAGCGCTCTCACAGGCAGCGGACAAACTGTCTCGGCGACTGATTCACGCCTGATTACCGTTAGCGTCTCTCACCCCGCTCAAAGCGGTATTAGTCTGAGCGTGTACAAGATGAATCCGAATTAATGCCTAGACGAAGCCAACAGGGTGTCACCATCATTGAACTGATCATTGTGATCGTCATCATGGGGTTTATTGCCGGTATCATATCTACCTTTATATCCAGACCAATCGAGGGCTACATCAATCTTAGCCAACGTACCACGCTGGTCTACAATGCTGATAATGCCTTACGTCGTATGCAACGTGATATCAGAATCGCACTACCCAATAGTGTACGCATTAACACGGCTGGCAATGCACTCGAAATAATTACTTCCGTTGAGGCCATGCGCTACCGTACACGCCCCCCGGGCGATGCTACAACCAGACTGGATTTTACTACTGCCGATGATCAGTTTGATGTGTTTGGTAATTTTACTGAGATAGGCACGCTGCCTTTTACATCTACTACCGCACGAATTGCTATCTATAATATTGGTGCCTACAACTTTGCCACTAACCCACCTACACCGATAGCAGGTGCCAATGCCTATGCTGGCGTAAATGCTGATGGTACTAACGTCATCACACCACCCGGCACCACTATTACGATTAGCGACAACGGCGATGAAGATCACATAACCCTAAACCCGGCGTTCCGATTTACCTATGCCTCTCCACAGAAACGTATGTTCATCGTTGATACGCCCGTTTCATATATCTGTGATAGCGTGTCTGGTACGCTTACCCGCTACAGTAACTACACTATTCAGTCTACACAACCAGTTCCACCAGCAGTAACGGGTACCTTACTGGCGGAAAATATTCAAAGCTGTGCGTTCGCCTATCAGCCTGGCACCAGTCAACGCGAAGGCATTGTTACACTGACCTTACGACTACAGACACCAGGTAAAGCTGAGCGCATCCAGATCTTACATCAGGTACATGTGGATAACGTGCCATGAGTAGAAAATGTAAACAGTGCGGATTTTCTTTGATAACTGCGATCTTTGTGCTGGTTATTCTTGCGTCGCTGGCTGGCTACATGATAAGTCTTAGTGGTGTACAGGGCAGCATACCGGTTAATGCAATTCAAAACGCGCGCGCGCTAAACGCAGCGCGCAGCGCGACTGAATGGGCACAACGCATTATTGCAAGTGCACCCACTTCCACACTGGGCTGCACAAATGTGAATAATGCCACACTGAATTTTTCAGTGAATGGCCTGAACAACTTCAATGTTAATATCAACTGTAGTCTGACCAACCATGTTGAAGGTGGCACAGGCAATTTTAACATTATCAACCTGGTTGCTACTGCACAGTTCAGTAACTTTGGTGATACTGATTACGTAGAGCGCGTTACCAGAACATCATTAATGCTTAGGTAATTAGAGATCCAGATTTAGTTCTTTGATCTTACGCGTGAGGGTATTGCGTCCCCAGCCTAGCAAGCGTGCAGCATCCTGACGTCGACCACCTGTATATTTTAATGCTGCCGAAAGCATAATGCGCTCAAACACTGGTGTTGCCTCATCAAGTATGCCTTCACCTCCCTGTAATAGTTTTTGCTCAACCCAGCGTTTCAATGTACCTTCCCAGTTACTCCCAGTCGCATTATCTTCATCTTCATCCATCAACTCTGGCGGCAGATCATCTAGTCGAATCTGCTGGCTGGGTGCCATTACGGTCAGCCAGCGACAGGTATTTTCTAACTGACGTACATTACCTGCCCATTCAAGTCCAGCAAGATATTTTTCAGACTCAGGCGTTAACTGTTTAACTTCTGCATTAAGTTCCTCAGCGGCCTCCTGCAGAAAGTGATTCATCAATAAAACAATATCTTCACGTCGTTCACGTAGTGGCGGAATATGAATACGTATTACATTTAAACGATGAAACAGGTCTTCACGAAATTTACCCTGCTTGACCAGGTCTTCAATATTCTGATGTGTTGCAGCGATGATACGTACATCGACATTAATCGGTGTATGCCCGCCGACACGATAAAACTCACCTTCAGCCAGCACACGCAGCAATCGTGTCTGTAATTCTGCGGGCATATCCCCAATTTCATCAAGAAACAATGTGCCTTCATTCGCCTGTTCAAATCTGCCCTGACGCATACCTTGTGCACCGGTAAACGATCCTTTCTCGTGGCCAAACAGTTCTGATTCAAGCAAGTCACGTGGAATCGCCGCTGTATTGATAGCAATAAAAGGTTTATCGCTACGCGGACTGTGGCGATGTAACGCACTGGCAACAAGCTCTTTACCAGTACCGGACTCACCGTTAATCAGAACAGTGATGTTCGAACGCGATAAACGACCAATAGCGCGAAACACTTCCTGCATCGCGGGTGCTTCACCAATGATTTCGGTATTGGAGGAAATCGCCTTTTGCGCATTCTCAATATCCTGCTTATGCAAATCAACGGCACGTTTCACTAATGTGATGGCATCTTCAACATCAAAGGGTTTTGGTAAGTATTCGAAGGCACCGCCTTGATAGGCAGATACTGCACTTTCAAGATCAGAGTGTGCCGTCATGATAATAACGGGTAAATCCTGGTAACTCTCATGAATACGATCCAGTAATTGCAGACCATCCATACCAGGCATACGTATATCCGTAACAATCGCATCAGGCTTGGACATCTGTAATTTATCGAGTACACCATCGGCAGATTCAAAACAGGTAACATCCATATCTGCTTTCTCGAGTGCCTTCTGCATGACCCAGCGAATAGAACGATCATCATCGATGACCCAGATATTTTCTCTTTCAGTCATATCGATGACTCCATCGTTATCGGTATTAATATTGTAAAGCAGGTCTTGCCCGGTTCACTTTCGCAGGCAATCAGACCACCATGGCGATTAACCAGTGTTTGCGCAATAGTAAGACCCAGACCGGTACCTTCTGCACGCGTAGTAATCATTGGATAAAAAATCTTTTCTCTCATCTCTTCACTGATACCAGGGCCGTTATCAGTAATATCAACGCGCGCGACCAGGTCATAACGTACATTGGCGATGGTAAACTTCCGTTCAATACGCGTGCGTAACACAATGCGACAATCCTGTTCGTTTGCCTCGACTGCATTCCGTACGATATTCAATATTGCCTGGATAAGTGAATCTTTTTCACCACTGATTTCCGGAATACTTGGATCATAATCACGCACAATCGTTACATCATGTGCTTCAGCCAGCACCAGTGATCGCACCCTTTCTAGCACTTCATGAATATTCGTCAGCTCTGCCTTTTGAATCCGGTTCGGGCCAAGCATGCTATCGACCAGTTTTTGCATACGATCGGCTTCACCGATGATGATGCGCGTGTACTCAATTAATTCATCTTTATCCAGCTCGCCTTGCAGAAGCTGTGCTGCGCCACGCAGGCCACCCAGTGGATTTTTAATTTCGTGCGCCATGCCACGCAATAAAGCGCGTGTAGCGCTGTTCTGTGCGAGCAGATTCTCATCACGAGAAATTCGCAGATGACGATCAACCTGCTGCAATTCGATCAGGATTGACATGCTGTCAGAATCTTCGGTCACGGGTGTTACCGTTACATCAACGGTGATGGTACGCGAAGTATAAATAGATATTGATAACTCATGTTCGCTAAATGCCTGGCCGCTATGGCAGGCATCTTCAATATGCTCAATAAAATAGCTACTGTCAGCGAAAATCTCCCGCACTGGCAGACCTTGGATCTTCCTCGCGCCAATGCCAAACAACACTTCGGCTGAAGGGTTCATATACCGCAACTTCAGTCCGTGATCGAACAGAAATAAAGCGGTGCTTAGATTTTCTATTATTTGTGGCGCCATAATATCTGGTGCAACTGACTGTATTTTCATAACAAAGCACTAGCTGCAAAAACCAAACCACTTTCGGTGCAATGCAGAACAATTAAACAGAAGATTTGATAATTATTAAATAACTTAATAAATACAATAAGATAGAATAAGTTAATTTCTCAAAAATTAGCGAAATCCAAGCATATTTAATGGAAAAGCTAAGCACATGCACCTCTACGGACAAAATTCCGGTACTGTGCGCACCATTATGGTGCATATTGAGTAAATATCAAGGGGCGCGCGTTGCCCGGCCTGGGCGTGGCAACCTCGCTCCACGAGGAGCTGCGGTAGGATTAGTTACTGTTTCGGTTTGTGTATTGCCATCATTGTCCAGCTCCGGATTACCATCAGCATCGGTGACGGTTCTGCTTTGATCAGGACGATCAAATGCTGTCGTCTGGCCAACGGTAAAAGAAACCGTGTTTGATGTGCGTAATAGCTGGCCATTCTTGGAGAGAATCAAAATCTGGGCACTGTGATTACCACGGGCCACATTATTCAGGCGTATGGTATTGGTGACACCGGTAGATGACAGCTGTTTGCCATCGAGCACAATAGCAAACACATCACCCTTTACACTGCGTAGTCGTGGTTCTGCCTTAACGACAATATTTACCGTGGCCGTCGCCTGAGCAGTAATACGTGCGCCTGTTTCAGGCTCAATGATGGTCAATGATTGGTACTCTTCACCATCCGTATTCTTGTCTTTGTTACCTGGTTTGGAAAAATTACTCGGCACACGCGTCTGCGTGTAGGTAGTGATAGGCGGTAGTTTTATCTCTTTACCCGTCGCGCATGGCTGATCGGTGTATCGAATCGTGCCATCGGGTTCCTGACATTTGAAAAACGCTGCCTGAGCACTGCTGGTACTTAGACCTATGGCTAGCAGGATAAGACATACACTCGCTTTCATCATTCCTCCACTGATTCCCTTCGTCTGTTTCCATGAAGTATAGCGAGTAATTAACAAAAACGCCCCCATACGGGGGCGTTTTTAGTGTGACGTTGTCGACAGCTTAGAGGCTATAGTACATGTCAAATTCTACCGGATGGGTAGACATGCGCAGACGGGTCACTTCTTCCATCTTCAGTGCAATATAACCATCAATAGCATCGTCGGTGAAAACACCACCAGCAGTAAGGAACTCGCGGTCATTGTCGAGTGCTTCCAGCGCCTGATCAAATGAATAACATACCTGTGGGATTTCTGCCTCTTCTTCAGGTGGCAGATCGTAGAGATCTTTATCCATCGCATCACCCGGGTGAATCTTGTTCTGAATTCCGTCAAGACCCGCCATCAACAGGCCTGCGAAGGCCAGATAAGGATTGGCAGTTGAATCCGGGTAACGTGTTTCAATACGACGGCCTTTTGGATTTGATACAAAAGGAATACGAATTGAAGCAGAGCGGTTACGGGCTGAGTAAGCCAGCATCACAGGTGCTTCAAAGCCAGGTACCAGACGCTTGTAACTATTCGTTGACGCATTGGTTAAAGCATTCAATGCCTGTGAGTGCTTGATAATACCGCCAATGTAATACAGCGCGATATCAGACAGACCGCCATACTTGTTACCACTGAACAGGTTCTTGCCGCCCTTCGAGACAGACTGATGCACGTGCATGCCATTACCATTATCACCAACCAGTGGCTTCGGCATAAAGGTGGCTGTCTTGCCATAGGCGTGCGCAACATTTTGCACAACGTATTTCAGAATCTGAACTTCATCCGCCTTGGCAACCAGTGTATTGGCTCCGACGCCGATTTCACACTGACCCGCAGTGGCGACTTCATGATGATGAACTTCGGTCACCAGCCCCATTTCATTCAGTGCCAGACACATAGCGGAACGCATGTCCTGCAGTGAATCAACCGGTGGTACTGGAAAGTAACCACCCTTAACGCCTGGACGATGACCGATGTTACCGTCTTCATAGGCCCGTTCTGAATTCCAGCCCGCTTCATCAGAATCAACCTTAAAGAAGGCGCCGCTCATATCTGCGCCCCAGCGCACATCATCCAGTACGAAGAATTCGTTTTCAGGACCAAACAGGGCACTGTCACCGATCTTGCTAGATTTCAGATAGGCTTCCGCGCGTTTTGCGATGGAACGTGGATCACGCTCGTAACCCTGCATGGTTTCCGGTTCGACAATATCGCAACGAATGATCATCGTGGTTTCATCCATGAATGGGTCCAGAACCGCCGTGCCAGCATCTGGCATCAGAATCATGTCGGATTCGTTAATGCCCTTCCAGCCAGCGATGGATGAACCATCAAACATTTTGCCTTCTTTGAAAAAGCCGGCATCGATTTCCGAAGTGGGCAATGTAACGTGTTGTTCTTTGCCACGGGTGTCTGTAAAACGCAGATCAACGAATGTGGCTTTTGAGTCTTTTATTGCTTTCAATACTTTGGCAGACATCTGTATTCCTCCGGGGGTCCTTTTTTATGTAATACAAAAATGGGCATTTGGATTGCGGGTCTTGCTCAAACCATGCCTTTAATCATTCTCTGGTCTTTCGATAATATAATAGAAACACTGCACTTTATGGCATAATATGCACCAACATTGTGCAAGTAAAAATATTATGCACTATTATTGTGCGTACTGAATAGTATCTTTATATTCTCTATTTCTTTTATTTCTTTCGCTGCCTTGCATAAGGCCTCTACAGCCTCATCCGCATCAGTCAGGGACGCAAAGCGATGCAATGGCAATATGGCCTCAACATGAATGGCACCATTCAAATAATGCAGTGTGACATCGTCAACCCATGCAGCAGGCTCGATAGTCTGCCAGCATCGGTGTAGCTCTGACAAGATCTGTTTGCGCCCAGGCAAATGACTACTCGGCGCCACGGCTTCATCATCTTCCGGATCAATGTGCACCATGACATCACGTACGTCTTCTATTTTCTCCATGAGCTGCTGACGTACTTGCTCACTAATAAGATGTCCCTCAGATACACTTAGTTTCGGATCAACCAATATATGTACATCTACCAATGCATCCGCACCCATCGAACGCGTGCGCAGCATATGCAAGGTATTCACGCCATCAACGCCTTCAATCAGGTTTTCAATTTCCTGCACACGCTCCTGATCCAACGCCGTGTCGATCAATTCACGAAAACTTGAGTAGGCCAGCTCCCAGCCAATCCTGGCGATCATAAAACCTACCGCCACCGCGGCAATCGCATCCAGATAAAACAGTCCTGACATTGATCCTGCCACACCAATGACCACAATCACCGATGAAATCGCATCACTGCGACTATGCCAGGCATTCGCACGTAATAATTTTGAACGCAGGCGTCGAGCAGCACGCATCGTGTAGTGATAGATCACTTCTTTGGCAATAATGGAAATTATCGCAATGACCAGCGCCAATGATGTTGGTACAAGAATTTCTTCCGGACTAAATAAACGTGTAATCGAATCATAGGCAATACCGGTGGCAACAATAATCAATGTCGCACCCAACACAACCGTCATCACGGTTTCGATACGACCATGACCATACGGATGGTCTTCATCGGCATCACGACTCGCATGCTTGGCTGCGATCAATACCATCACGTCGGTGACCAGATCAGACAAAGAGTGAATACCGTCCGCCACCAGCGCCTGTGAATAGGCAATGTAACCGATAATGATCTTACCGATACCGAGTAGCAGATCAACCAGTGAGCCTATCAGTGTTACCTTGCGTATCTCGGCAAAACGCGGATCATGTTTGTCCTGTTCGTCTACATGATGATGAGAGTGATTATGTGAGTGCATAAAGTATTAATCCGTGTTGCCGACACGAATATCAATAATGATCTCGTCATCATCAGTGTGTCTGGTCGCCAGCACTTCATGACCGTTTATACGGCACCAGGCAGGAATATCATTCAGTGCACCAGGATCTGTACAAATTGCCGAGACTTCATCACCTGCTTGACAGTCAGCTATCGTATCCTGCACACGAATGACGGGCATCGGGCACAATAGACGTCGAGCATCCACTTCTATATGTGCCATGACTCTTCAATCTCAGAAACACTCAGCGGGGCAATGCTAACAGAGTACTGTTCCTGATTCGGTTGCTTTACCTGCACTGTGACCTCGGCAGCATTTTTACCCTGTGAATACCTTGCGAGAATGCGCGCACATAGTTCAATGTCTGCATCACTTAAGTCGCCATCGATTAAACACAGCGGTCCTGAATGACTACTACAGAACATCCAGGTAAACTGTTTTTTATAACCTTCGAGAAATTTATTCTCACCTTCTTCACGACCAACAATCATTTTAAAATGCGGGCGAGGGCGTAAATGCCTACCTACCTTTAATAGCATGATGTCATCGAGTTCATACTCACGACTGCCACGACCCTGCCACAGGTCGACTAACTTAACTGAATAACTTTTATCAGTCAGAAAACAGCAACCACCTGCCGGCTGCGCATAGTCTTCAAAGCCATAATGTTCTGCCAGTGCCATCTGCGGTTTACGTGAACGCCCGGAAAAATCTTTCAGCTTTTCTCTGTCAACCCAGCCTTCACGCTCAGGTAATGTTTCGGGTAACAGTTTTGCACAAAGCGGGCGTAACAATAATTCACCCGCGCCGGACTCTTCGGCAACAATCGGCATGGTCTCTTTGCGCTGTGACATCGGCCGTTGTCCCATCACTTCACCCGTGATCAAAAAATCAAAATCGTTTGCCTTGATCCATTCATGCGCCTTGTGCACCATAAAGCCTTTGCAGTCGAGACACGGGTTCATGTTTTGCCCGTAACCATGTTTGGGATTCAGTAATACATCCTTGTATTCTTCGATGACGTCGATGATGTGTAACTTAATGCCGAGTTGCTCCGCCACCCACAGTGCATTGTTACGCTTTGGTTTGGCCTTGTCTTTTTTACGGATTGCATGGGTATGACCTTCAACACAAAAGCCGGTAAAAAAATTAATACCTTCAACGTGCACGCCCTGCTCCAGCAATAGCTTTGCTGCAAGTAAGGAGTCGAGACCACCCGAAATTAAGGCGGCGGCTTTGCGTTGAGTCGTCATGAATTGCTGACCTGTGAAACGTCTAACGGGCCGTGGAGTATAACAAATGCCCGCCGCAGGATCGCTGTCCGGATGTATTCTACTACTAGTGGTGAATTATCTGTGTCGGCTTGGTCAGCTCTGCAAATACCGGTTCGGCAACTACCTCTGGCCGCATGCTTCTTAGTAGATTACATAAGATACGAAAACGCTCAGCAATCTGCTGAAATAACACCGAGTCCGCCATCGAAGAAATACTCGCCACTGCCTGATAAGCGCCCTGACCAAGTTCGATAAAGTAATGATCTGTCACACGTTTGCGTTGCGCACGCTCAGGAAATAGACCGGCATATAACAGACACTGATCAGCGACATCACGCATCTGCTCACGCTGTAAAGAATTCTGCAAATGCAGGCTTTCGAGGAACTGTTTGGCCAGTACGGCCGAGGCAAATTGCGGGCGTGAGGTAAAACGCATCAGTAGAAAGACTAAATAGCTTTCCAGATCTTCTTCCAGCCAGTAATGGCATGATGCCTGTGCTTCATTGAGTAGCGCATGCCATTCGGCCGTAATTGTCGGCTGTTTGGTGAACATACTGGCAAAACCATGTTTACACTACTTATTAAGGTAAACGGCTTAAAATGTAAATACTTGAATTATGTTGCTTAATTTGTGATCAAGGCTGCAATTGGTATCAAAATCTCACTATTTCAACTATTTGCCGCATAACGGTATACTTGCGCGCTGATTTAATAGCTTCCTTCAGGGCAATATTGATGAATTCCAGCACCGCGGCCGATGGCCATGACCTCAGCACTTTTCAGGGACTGATAGCAGCATTGCAGCAGTACTGGGCCGATCAGGGATGCGCCATTGTGCAGCCCTTTGATATGGAAGTGGGCGCCGGAACATTCCATCCAGCCACCTTTTTGAGAGCGATTGGCCCTGAACCCTGGCGCGCCGCCTATGTGCAACCTTCACGGCGACCAACCGATGGCCGCTATGGTGAGAACCCGAACCGCTTGCAGCACTATTATCAGTTTCAGGTCATTCTCAAGCCCTCACCACTGGATATTCAGGAGCTGTATCTCGACAGCCTGCGCATGCTGGGCTTTGATCCGCTGGTACACGATATCCGCTTTGTCGAAGATAACTGGGAATCTCCGACCCTGGGCGCCTGGGGGCTTGGCTGGGAAGTCTGGCTCAATGGCATGGAAGTGACACAATTCACTTATTTTCAACAAGTTGGCGGCCTCGAATGCAGCCCGGTGAGTGGTGAAATTACCTATGGTCTGGAACGTCTGGCGATGTATATGCAGGGCGTGCAGAGTGTCTTTGACCTGGTCTGGACCGATGGTCCAATGGGCAAACTCACCTATGGCGATGTGTTTCACCAGAACGAAGTCGAAATGTCGACCTACAACTTCGAACATGCCAACACAGAAAAGATGTTTGACTGGTTTGATGCCTGCGAAAAGGCCAGTGCCGAACTCATTGAGGCTGGTCTGCCATTACCGGCCTATGAAATGGTATTAAAGGCTTCACATACCTTTAATCTCCTCGATGCGCGCCATGCGATTTCCGTTACTGAGCGTCAGGCCTACATCCTGCGTGTACGCACCTTATCGCGTGCCGTCGCCAAGGCCTATTATGAGGCCCGTGAATCGCTCGGCTTTCCGATGTGCAAGCCCCAATCTACAGACAGGGGAGAACAGGCATGAGTGAGACACGCGATTTACTCATCGAAATCGGTACCGAGGAGCTGCCACCCAAGGCGCTGCGCAAGCTTGCCGCTGCCTTCAAGGCAGGCATTAGCGACGGCCTGACCAAGGCCGACCTCACTTTTGCTGACTGTCAGCTGTATGCCTCACCGCGACGTCTCGCCATTGTCGTAAAAGACATGCTGACACAACAGGCTGACAAGACGATTCAACGACGCGGCCCGGCACTAACGGCGGCCTTTACCGAAGATGGTACCGCAACCAAGGCGGCGGAAGGCTTCGCACGATCCTGTGGTGTCAGTGTCGATGAACTTGAAACACTAAAGACCGATGAAGGTGCCTGGTTGAGCTATAACCTGCATGAAGCAGGGCAGGCTGCCAGTGAATTAATCGGCGACATCATCTCTACAACACTCGACAAACTACCGATTCCAAAACGCATGCGTTGGGGAGATCGTAGCGAACAGTTTGTCCGTCCGGTGCACTGGGTCATTGTGCTGCTAGGCAATGAACGTGTCGATACCACCATCATGGGTCTGGCAACTACACAACATACACGTGGACATCGTTTTCACGCACCGCAGGAAATACAGGTCAGTGAAGCGGCGAACTATGAAATGTTGCTCGAAACGGAAGGCCATGTGATTGCCGACTTTGCGCGGCGCCGTGATGCCATTCGCGCGCAGATAGAGTCCACCGCTAGTGAACATAATGCTACAGCAGTGATCGATGAAGACCTGCTTGATGAAGTTACTGCCATGGTCGAATGGCCGCAGGCTGTGATGGGTGAATTTGAACGCCGTTATCTTGATGTACCCGCTGAAGCACTTATCAGTTCAATGAAGTCGCATCAAAAATATTTCCACCTGCTAGATGAACAAGGCCACCTTATGCCGGCGTTTATCACCATCAGCAATATAGAAAGTAAGGACGCCGACAAAGTACGCGCTGGTAATGAACGCGTTATACGCCCACGTCTAAGTGATGCCGAATTTTTCTGGCAACAAGATAAGAAGCAAAAACTAGATACTAAGCTTGAACGTCTAAAGAATGTAATTTTTCAGAAACAGCTTGGTAGCATGCATGACAAAATCTCGCGTATTACCGATATATCAGGGGTAATTGCCAAACTGATTAATACCGATGTGCAACATGCAGAACGTGCCGCACAGTTATGTAAGTGTGATCTACTTACCGAAATGGTCGCTGAGTTTCCCGATTTACAGGGCACGATGGGGCGTTACTATGCACAGAATGATAATGAAGATGATGTCGTTGCCCAGGCAATAGAAGAACATTATCAACCACGTTTTGCTGGTGATGACTTACCTACATCAGATGTAGGACTATGTGTCGCGCTCGCCGACAAGGTCGATACACTCATCGGTATCTTTGCCATCGGCCAGCCACCAAGCGGTGAAAAGGATCCATTTGCCTTACGCCGTGCCGCATTAGGTGTGTTACGCATGCTGGTGGAAAAAACACTGCCCATCGATTTACCGGCGCTGTTACAACAAAGCTTTGATCTCTTAAATGGGAACAAGCTTGATAACAATGCTGTCAACGCGGTGTATGATTTTATTCTAGGTCGTATGGATGTGTACTTTGCGAATCAGGGTTTTCAGCAGGACGAAATCGCTGCTGTGATCAGTCTACGTCCTGCCAGCCTGCATGATGTACAACAACGCCTTAAGGCGATCGCGGCATTTCGTAAACTACCGGCCGCTGAAAGTCTTGCCGCTGCCAACAAACGTATTGGCAATATTATTAAAAAGTCGAAAGACTTTCAGATTGCCGCTGTCGATACCGCCAAACTCAGTGACGCCGAAGAAAAGACCCTGTCTGATTCCACAGCAAGCATGGCAGAAACCGTCATGCCGTTAATCGGTAAAGGGGATTACAGCCAGGCACTCACAAACCTGGCCGATCTGAAAAATGATATCGATGCCTTCTTCGATAATGTCATGGTGAATACCGATGATGATGCCATTCGTATGAATCGCATGAACCTGCTGAACAATGTACAGCAGCTGTTTCTGCAGATTGCTGATATCTCTAAACTGCAACAGTAAATCGAGGTAGCCATGTCAACTGACGGTTCTGAAACTGAATTAGATACCAATAGTTATGCCGACATGCTCGCGGCCGTACAGGCCTTTCATGACAAGCATGACTTTAAAAATACCGGTGGTGAAGATATGGCCTACCGTATTGCGCTGATGGCTGAAGAACTCGGTGAAATCTCTGCCTGTGTCACCAAGGGCAAGAATACAGACAAACTCTCAGAAGAGGTGGCGGATCTGCTCATCCTTATCCTCGGTACCGCCATATCCGAAAATTTTGACCTGAAACAGGCATTCTGGCAAAAAATGGACAAACTGATGCAACGTAAGTCCAAAATGATTAATGGTCGTATTCGTGTCTCAGAATTCCGTGATATGTAAAAGCTGCTACATTTAATTGATGCAATTAATCATTCTTGACCGTGACGGTGTCATTAATAAAGACTCCGACGAATTTATTAAATCACCCGAGGAGTGGGAGGCGCTTCCCGGTAGCCTCGATGCCATTGCACGCCTGACGCAGCATGGCTACCGCATTGTGGTGGCAACCAACCAGTCTGGAATCGCCCGTAAATTATATGATGTTCATACTCTGAACAAAATACATCACAAGATGCATCAACAGGTTATGGAACATGGCGGCCTGATTGAGTCGATCTTTTTCTGCCCACATGGGCCTAATGATGAATGCAGCTGTCGCAAACCATTACCCGGTCTTTTCGAAGAAATCAGCAGCCGAATGAACGTATCAGTGAAGGATGTCCCAGCAATTGGCGATTCACTGCGTGATATCGAGGCCGCGCAGGCGGCCGGCGCCGCGCCAATTCTGGTCAGGACGGGTAATGGCACCAAAACACTTTACGAACACGGCGAGATACTGGAAGATGTGCCCATCTACTGTGACCTGGCTCAGGCCGTTGAAGGACTGCTGAACCCCGCTGCCTAAAATGCTTTTTCTACGTTCTTTACTCTTCTCAACAGGAATGATTCTGGCGACCCTGTTTTTTGCGGTTACTTCGTTATTGCTGTTTTTCCTGCCTCACCGGATACGCTACCAGTACATTATTCTATGGAACCGTTTTAATATCTGGTGGCTGGCTATCACCTGCAATATTCATCATGAGATCCAGGGTCTGGAAAACATGCCGGACGGCCCGGCCATTATTTTTTCCAAACACCAGTCGACCTGGGAAACCATGACGCTGCCACTGATCTTCCCGCCACAGGTGTGGATCCTGAAACGCGAACTGTTATGGGTGCCCTTCTTTGGCTGGGGACTTGCACTTCTGAAACCCATCGCGATTGATCGCAAGGCCGGACGTAATGCCATTAAACAGATTATTGAACAGGGCAGGGCGCGCTTAAAAGAAGGATTGTGCATCGTGTTCTTTCCTGAAGGCACGCGTGTCGCACCTGGCGCAAAAGTTCGATACAAAATGGGCGGTGCATTACTCGCCGAGGCCGTGCGTTATCCTATCGTGCCAGTCACCCATAATGCCGGTGAGCACTGGCGCCGCCGCGGTTTCATTAAACATCCGGGTACCATTAAATTGAGAATTGGCCCACCAATTGATACCACTGATCTTGATGCTGCGCAGATCAATCAGATCACACAGGAATGGATCGAAACCAACCTTGTCGACATCTCTGAAAATGGCAATCAACCACTTTCATGAGCATTCGCGTGCACCTGGTGATTACCAATCTGTTTCTGTTTACTACGTTCTTCGCCTTCGGCGGCTGGCTATTCTTTAATGACATCACAAAGACATGGCATCCGTTCGTGCTGTTTCTGATCATGGTTTCTGTATTAAGCCCGGCAATGATTTTGTTACGTGGTCATCTGCTCGCAGCGCGTTGCCCAAAGTGCGCTAAATTAAGAAGCTATGCCAGAGGCTATCGACCCGTCAGGTATGTCTGTAAAAGCTGTGGTCATCTTGAAACTACGAATTTTCATTATGGCAGGCAGGATCGTTTCCACAATTAAATTTTAATCACTAAAAAATCTTACGAGCGGTTTTTAATTAATAACAAGGGATAAATCGTTATTCTGAAGTTTCTTTTGCCCTGTACGTCTTCCAACCAATCAGGGTGCTTGATTGCATGATAGTCACCTCTGTATCAGTCTCAAAACCTTGATTACGTGGCCAGACCACTTCAATTTTCTCGCCATTCTCTAATTGAATTGTAGCAGTGGGTGGTAGACCAAATTCTGATGCGCTTGGGCTAAATGACACTGTTTTACCAGTAAAGCTGGTAAACGAAATGGGGATAGAGATTACCCCTATTAGCAGCAGTACGCCGACGATAGCGGCAACAACATAAACAACTTTATTGCGCTCACTGGCAAGTTGTTTATCAAGTTGTTTCTGTACATGATTACTAGAAGGTGTTCGGGGCATAGACACATTATCCTGTTTAATCCAAACAAGGAACAATGATAACTTAATATCGTATGCTTGGCTTACCAGGTCTGCAGGGCGCAATAATAGCTGGTAAATTCCAGCTTTAACTGGGGGAGTCTTGGATAAAAGTCGTTAACTGTTTTCAGGCTCTGATATTGATAATGCTACCGACCCTGCTTCCCTCACTAGTGGGAGTAATACTTGCAGACTCAATCAGCTGTAACTTGGATAACTCCTCAACAGCCTGTACCTGTTGGGCTTTTTTACCCACTGCGGTTTCTCTAACGGCCGCCGACACCTCAGCCTGGATCCTGGAATTAACTGTAGATACACCATTCATCGACAATCACCTTTAATTATGTCTTGAATGTTGTAGCGTCCAGAAAATTCATTTTGTAAGGGAAAAAATAGCCTTATGTGAATATTTCACATCTGTAGGCTGGATAATCTCTCAAACTGGGCTGATTATTTATACATCCAGATTAGCAACCGATAAGGCATTGTTCTCGATGAACTCGCGCCGCGGTTCAACCTGATCACCCATTAGTGTCGTGAACAGATCATCGGCGCCAATCGCATCTTCAATCGTTACCTGCATCAGACGACGAGTTTCAGCATTCAATGTAGTTTCCCAAAGCTGATCCGGGTTCATCTCACCAAGACCCTTGTAGCGCGAGATTACCTGGCCACGCTTGGCCTCGGACATCAACCAGTCGACCGCCTCGGCAAAACTGTTAATTGACTGACTACGTTCACCACGTGAAACACTAGCGCCATCTTCGATAAGATCTGTTACCTGACTGCCTAGTTCCTGCATGGTTCTATATTCTGCCGTGGCAAAAAATTCCTTGCTGTAGTTATAGTTATAATCGATCCCATGCTCGATATGGCTGACTTCAAAGAGCAGATCATCATTGCCGTGAAAATTCACACTAAACCCATCACCCAATGTAGCATCATCCGGATTGAGGCGGGTTTCGAGTGTTTCACACCATGAACGCATGGCTGTTTCGTCTTCCAGCATCTCTGAATCGACAGCGGCCAGGTAGATCATCTTCTCCAGTACCGTTGCATGATAACGTCTGTTCAGTCGCGCAATACTCGACATAACGGCAGTGTAACGCGACATCAGATCTTCCAGTGAAGATCCACTAATAGCTGGCGCAGACTCGGAAACAAACAACTCAGCATTATTCAAAGCCACACTAACTAGATACTGATTGAGCTCGGCATCGTCCTTAACATATTGTTCTTGCTTGCCTTTTTTGATTTTATATAGTGGTGGCTGGGCAATATAGATGTGGCCGCGTACGATTAACTCGTGCATCTGGCGATAGAAAAACGTTAGTAATAGTGTACGAATATGCGAGCCATCGACATCAGCATCGGTCATGATAATAATGCGGTGATAACGTAACTTATCAGGATTAAATTCTTCTCGACCAATACCACAACCCAACGCGGTAATCAGTGTACCCACCTCTACTGACGATAACATCTTGTCAAAGCGAGCTTTTTCTACATTGAGGATCTTGCCTTTAAGCGGCAAGATAGCCTGAAACTTACGATCACGCCCCTGTTTGGCTGAACCACCGGCGGAATCACCCTCCACCAGGAAGATTTCAGATAAGGCTGGGTCTTTCTCCTGGCAATCAGCCAGCTTACCAGGCAGGCCTGCGACATCGAGTGCACCCTTGCGACGGGTCATCTCGCGCGCCTTGCGTGCTGCTTCACGCGCCCTTGCTGCATCAACAATCTTGTTACAGATACTCTTCGCTTCGCCAGGGTTTTCCAGTAAAAAGGCACTCAGCATTTCATTCATGGTTGATTCAACCACGCCCTTCACCTCGGAAGAAACCAGCTTATCCTTTGTTTGTGAAGAGAATTTTGGATCTGGCACCTTCACCGAGAGCACCGCACACAGGCCTTCGCGTGCATCATCACCAGTGGTACTCACCTTGGCCTTGTTAGCTAAACCCTCGATGTACTGATTCAGGGTACGAGTCAGTGCACTGCGAAAACCGGATAGATGGGTACCCCCATCACGCTGTGGAATATTATTAGTGAAACAGAAAATATTCTCCTGATAGGAGTCATTCCACTGCATCGCCATCTCCACAGTAATGTCATCACGCGAGGTAATAAAATAGAACACCTTTTCATGCAAAGGCGTTTTATTACGATTCAGATGTTCGACAAAGGCCATGATGCCGCCCTTGTATTCGAAGATATCTTCTTTTTCTGTTCGCTCATCATGTAGCACAATACGTACACCGGAATTCAAAAAAGATAGTTCTCTCAAGCGTTTAGCAAGAATATCGTAGTGAAACTCGGTCGAGGTAAAGATCTCAGTACTGGGTTTAAAATGCACTTCGGTGCCAGTTTCTTCGGCCTCACCAATTGTGCTCATTGGCCCCTGGCTTTCACCCATGGAAAAATCCAGCTGGTGAATCTTGCCATCACGGCGAATTTTCAGGCGCAATGTCTCCGATAAGGCATTTACGACAGAAACACCCACACCATGCAAACCACCAGAGACTTTATAAGAATTGTCATCAAACTTACCGCCCGCATGCAGTACGGTCATGATGACTTCTGCTGCTGGTCGCCCTTCTTCTTCATGCATATCTACCGGGATACCACGACCATTGTCGGTAACGGTAACGCTATCATCACTATGAATAATGACGCGTATTTCACTGCAATGACCTGCCAAAGCCTCGTCAATAGAGTTATCGACGACCTCAAATACCATGTGATGCAGACCAGTACCATCATCGGTATCACCGATGTACATACCGGGGCGTTTACGCACCGCATCCAGGCCCTTTAAGACCTTGATATTGGAAGAGTTATAATCCTGATTATCTGACATGCGATATCCTCATAATGTGGCCAACATTATATCACTTCTTTCACATTTCCGTGTTCCACGTGAAACACCTTTTTACTGTCCCAATGTTTCATGATCGCCTGATCCGCATCGGTAGCAGTCATAAATACCTGCCCGCCTATGCTGCTCAATACTTGCATAAAGGCCGCCTGATGATCGGTATCTAATTCAGCTGCCAAATCATCGATTAATAATACACAGTGTTGCTTGCTATGAAGATAGAAGTGTCTCGCCTGTGCCAACTGTAACGCAGCAACCAGTATCTTTTGCTGACCACGAGATAGAGCCTGTTCAGCGGCGTGTCGATTCAACTTTATCTGTATATCTGCCCGGTGGGGACCGGAACGTGTGAAACCCTTCCTGCTATCCTGCTGAAAATCAGCCTCTAATGTCGCTTTTAATGATTGATCGGTATCCCAGCCACTCGCATATTCAATCGTTACCCCTGCCTGTGCCCCGAGTAAGGGGTAAATTTCATTAAATATCGGCATAAACTGCTCAATATAAGTGTTGCGTAGTCCGTCAATCTGTTGCGCCACCAGTGAGAGTTGTTCATTCCAGGCAGAAAACGCGATGGCCTGCTTGTTCTGCTTTAACAGACTATTGCGTTGTTTCAGGATGTGAAAATAGCGTTTCCATAGTTCATAGAATGTTGGTTCCACGTGAAACAAGCCCCAATCCATGAAACGCCGGCGCTGTTTTGGCCCCGCATCAATTAATTGAAAACTATTTTGGTTGATGAGCTGACAGGCAAATAATCGTGCTAATTCGGCATTTGACTGGACAGTATCACCATCAATATGCAGACGTGTGCCCTGAGATGATTTTGCGATTCCTATTTGATGCCGCTGTTGTTGCTGATTTACGCGGGCAAATAGTGTTAATTCACTATGGTCATGATGTACCAGGTGCCGATGTTGCTGGCTACGAAAAGATTTTGCGGTAGCGATCAGGTAAACAGCCTCAAGCAGCGTGGTTTTACCACTACCGTTCTTGCCATAAATCAGATTGAGGTGAGTATCAGGCTCCAGTTTCGCTGCGAGTATATTTCGCAGGTGATCTATCCTGAGTTCTAGTAACTGCATGACAAGGCGTCATTACAGACGCATTGGCATCACGACATATTTGCAATGGTCACTGCTTGCGTCCTGAATCAGACAACTGCTATTCGCATCGGTAAAGATGATTCTTACTTTTTCATCAATAACGGCATTTAGTGCATCAAGAATGTAATTGGCATTAAATCCAATTTCCATATCGTCGCCGTCATAACTCACCTCAATTTCTTCTTCTGCCTCTTCCTGATCAGGATTGTTTGCATGGATTTGTAAGAGATCTTTGCTGAGGTTTAGACGTATACCACGGTATTTTTCATTCGAAAGAATCGATGCACGAGAGAGTGCCTGGACGATGGCCTGGCAATCTGACTCGACAATTTTATCACCGCCCTGTGGCAACACGCGTTGATAATCCGGAAAGCGACCATCAATCAGCTTTGACGTAAAGATCTGATCACCCAGATCAACCTTGATGTGGTTAGTGCCTACCGTCAGCGTTGCTGGTGTATCTGAATCATCAAGCAGTTTGATCAGTTCCATAACACCCTTACGTGGCACGATGACCTGGGAATCTTCAATACCAGGATGTTCGGCATCGATCTCACACATCGACAGTCTGTGACCGTCAGTTGCAACGGCACGTAGTGTTGTTTCTGTGATTTCCAGCATCAGACCATTCAGATAATAGCGTACATCCTGTTGCGCCATAGCGAAATTTGTTCTATCTATCAATAACTTAATGTCTTTCTGGGGGATCTCTATGGTCGTACCATTGGCAATGGGGTCGACACTTGGGAACTCGCTGGCTGGTAATGTCTGTAAGGTAAAACGGCTTTTACCTGCCTTCAGTACGGCGCGATCACGTTCAATATTAAAATTGATCTCAATATTTTCTGGCAGCGCTCGGCAAATATCCAGAAACTTACGTGCCGGTAACGTGACTTCTCCGGGTATCGCATTCGGCATACTGGTGCGCACAATCATTTCTACTTCCAGGTCGGTCGCCGTCATGGAGAGTTTATCTTCATCAATAACGATTAACACATGCGACAAAATAGGTAATGACTGTCGACGTTCAACAACACCACAGATTGCCTGAAGGGGTTTCAGGAGTGTGTCTCTGTTTATAGTAAAATTCATATATATATACCAATAGTTGTTATTATTAGTCGTCCCGTTTTCTGTGGATAAGTAATAATTTTACATATATTTCAGATATTTAACTCAATCATAAAGTATCTAAGCAAAGCTTTGTAATCACTGTTTAAGCTGTGGATAAAACTTGCATAAGTTTGGCTTTAAAAGCGTCCACAGTTTTACACACGTGTTATCCACATTATGTTGATAGAGTTCTTAACAGGTTCGCGTAATCCTCTTTCATTTTCATATCTGATTCTTTTAATTCATTAATTTTTTTGCATGCGTGTAACACGGTTGTGTGATCACGCCCGCCAAAGGCATCACCTATTTCAGGCAGACTGTGGTTTGTCAGTTCCTTCGCCAGGGCCATGGCAAGCTGACGCGGCCGTGTGATAGAACGGGTACGTCTCTTTGATAATATATCTGCTACACGTATTTTGTAATACTCGGCCACCGTTTTTTTAATGTTTTCCAGTGTTACCAGTTTATCCTGCATCGCCAGCAGGTCGCGTAGGGATTCTTTAACAAAATCCATAGTAATGCTTTGTCCGGTAAAACTTGCATTGGCGGCCACACGACGCAGTGCCCCTTCCAGCTCACGTACATTTGAGTGGATACGCTGCGCAATGAAAAATGCGACCTCACGGGGTACTTCGATATTGAGTACGTTTGCCTTACTCATCAGGATGGCCGCACGTGTTTCGAGTTCCGGCGGGTCAATTGCGACGGTCAGCCCCCAGCCAAAACGCGACTTAAGGCGCTCCTCGAGGCCATCGACCTCTTTTGGGTAACGATCACAGGTCATTATCACCTGTTGATCCTGTTCCAGTAAGGCATTGAACGTATGAAAAAATTCTTCCTGTGAGCGTTCCTTACCAGCAAAAAACTGAATATCATCAATGAGTAACGCATCCAGAGTGCGGTAATACTTTTTAAATTCATTTATCTTGTTGTGCTGCAAGGCCTTAACCATGTCGGCAACAAAACGTTCCGAATGCAGGTAGACCACCCGCGCGTGGGGGTTTTGCTCAAGGATGAGATTACCGACGGCGTGCATCAAGTGGGTTTTACCCAGACCAACACCACCGTAGATAAGCAGTGGGTTGTAAGCCGAGCCGGCATTTTCACCAACCTGATGTGAGGCAGCGCGTGCTAGCTGGTTAGATTTACCTTCTACAAAGCTGTCAAAGGTGAACGTCTTATTGAGCGCACTGTAAACAGGTTTGTTGTTGGGCTGTTTGGGCTGCGGTGTCTCAAAGCTGCGAGGTTTCTTTGGGCTAGCAGTTGGGGTTTCCACCATCGGCAACGGACGTTTACGGCTACCAATTTCCAGACTGATTTTAATATCGTCAGGTTTACTGCTAATACCACCGATAGCATTATTAATCTGTGTTAGAAAATGTTCTGAGACCCAGTCAAGCACAAAACGGTTCGGTGCCAGCAGACGAATCTGCTGATCTTCTTCCAACGCGTGCAGTGGCAGAATCCAAGTATTGAATTGCTCAGCCGTCAGATCAGACTTTAGCCTTTCAAGACATTGATTCCAAAGTGTTAATGACATGAATTCGTGCTTGCCCTGTATCATTCTAAGTATTATTTCGACATATATCGCAACGCCGACCGGGCAGCACAGTCTACCGCTGCCAAAAAAAGTTATCCACAGTTTTCCAGATCTGAAATTCAGGCTAAATACGCGTCTTTCTGGTTGACTTTTGCGGGCATAAGTCATATCGTTTGCGCCCTTTCCGGCCAATTGCCGGATGACGTGAAATAGTAATAGCATCAATGACATTGAAGAGCGGCTGCAGACATGAAAAGAACGTTTCAACCGAGTGAACTAAAACGTAAGCGCAATCACGGTTTTCGTGCGCGTATGAAGACAGCAAATGGTCGTAAGATCGTCAAGGCACGTCGTGCAAAAGGTCGCTTACGCCTGAGTGCATGAGGCATTGTCTGCGGACAGACGATTTTCGCGTCACTACCGCTTAGTCACCGCTCACCAGTACAGCCGCGTATTTTCCAGACCGGTTAAATCATCACAAAGCTGTTTTACCGTCCTGGCTAGCAGAAACACAGACTCTGTGGCACGGCTAGGCATCATTGTGGCGAAAAAAAAAGTCAAAACAGCAGTAGCCAGACACCGCATCAAACGTCTTGTTCGTGAAAGCTTTCGCCAGGCCAGGCAGTCTCTACCTGATATAGATGTTATTGTGCTTGCCCGACAGGGTATCGAGAAAAAGAGTAATCAAACTATTTTTAACGAACTGGACAAACACTGGCGTTATCTAAAAAGCAATGCGTAAAATCTTTTTATTATTCATCCGTTGTTACCAGACCTGTCTTAGCCCATTGCTTGGACAAAACTGTCGTTTTTACCCGACCTGTTCCTGTTATGCGCATACTGCCATTGAGCGTCATGGTGTAATTTATGGAACCTGGCTTGCACTAAGCCGTATCGTACGCTGTGGTCCCTGGCATCCCGGTGGCATCGACGAAGTGCCGCCCAACAAATCTAAGTCGCAATCTCACAAGCAGTTTTTTAAGAAGTCGTAATCATTATGGAAACGTATCGTCTCGTCCTTTATATCGCTCTTGCCTTTGTCGTCATGCTGATGTTCCAGGCATGGGAAAAAGATTATGGCAATCAGCCTGATCCCGTTGTTGCAAGTCAGCCTGCCAATGGTGCCAAGCAGCCAGCCGATGTACCTCAGGCTGTGCCGGATGTTGAACCCGGTACCGCGCCAATTGATACGCCCGTGATGACATCACTGCCAAGCTCACAAAAAGTAACGGTTGATACGGACCTTTATAAGATTGTCATTGATACAGCAGGTGGTGATATTCGTGAGGCGAAACTAAAAAATTACAATGTTGCCGTCGATGATCCGCAAGACAAGTTCACGCTGTTAACTGAAGACCCTGCCAACCTGTTTATTACCCAGTCAGGTTTACTCGGTGACAATGTGCCGAACCATAAAGAGTCTATCTATACCTCAGCTGCAACGAGTTACCAGATGCAGGAAGGTAAAGACAAACTAGAAGTCGTGCTGAGCTGGCAGGGTAAAGACAATGTGGTCATCGATAAGGTCTATACCTTTACCCGCGATAGTTATGTCATCGATATAAATTATAAAATTAACAATGCTGGTACGCAGGCCTGGGAAGGTCGTATGTATCGACAGTTTAAGCGCGTTGCGGTACAGACAGGTTCTGCCTTTGTGGTGGCATCATTTACCGGTGCGGTGTTATCACATCCTGATAAGCCGTATAACAAAATTTCCTTTGATGACATTGATGAAGAGCCATTACGTGAGACTATCACCGGTGGCTGGACGGCAATGATTCAGCATTACTTTTTTTCTGCCTGGTTGACAAAGGAAGACGAACGTAGCCAGGTGTATAGCAAACGTTCTGATGGTAACAACTACATCATCGGTATGATTGCGCCGACAGTGAAAGTTGCTGCAGGCGATCAGGGTCAAACAGGTGGTAGCTTGTTTGTTGGACCGAAGTTACAAAATGTCATTGAGACTATTGCGCCGAATCTTGAGCTCACGGTTGATTATGGTGTGTTAACGATTATTTCAAAACCCTTGTTCTGGTTACTTGATGTCATTCACGATTTTGTTCAGAACTGGGGTTGGTCGATCATCATTCTAACGCTGCTTATCAAACTGGCGTTCTACAAACTTTCTGAAGCGGGTTATCGCTCCATGGCAAACATGCGCAAGCTGCAGCCGCGCATGGTGAAAATGAAAGAGCGTTTTGGAGATGACAAGCAGGGCATGCAACGCGCGATGATGGATCTCTATAAGAAAGAAAAGATCAATCCACTCGGTGGTTGTTTTCCTATTCTAGTACAGATTCCGGTGTTCATTGCGCTCTACTGGGTGTTACTGGAAAGTGTCGAGTTGCGCCAGGCTGATTTTATTTTCTGGCTGAATGATCTTTCGTCACAGGATCCATATTATGTATTACCGATACTCATGGGTATCAGTATGTGGATACAGCAAAAGTTAAACCCTGCACCACTTGATCCAATGCAGGCAAAGATCATGATGATGCTACCGATCATCTTTACGGTGTTCTTCCTGTTCTTCCCATCAGGTCTGGTGTTGTACTGGGTAACCAACAATGTTCTGTCTATTGCTCAACAATGGGTGATCACCAAACGTATCGAGTCAGGCGAAAAGGCCTGATTCAAGACAGCAATGCTGTGAGCAAGTGCATGTATGGCTAATCACGAAACCATAGCAGCACTGGCAACCCCAGCAGGTCATGGTGGTGTTGGTATTGTTCGCGTCTCCGGCCCGTCTGCCCAACACATTGCCGAAGCTATTCTAGAGAGCTGCCCTGCAGCACGCTTTGCTCACTATGGTGAGTTTCTTGATGCTCAGGGCCATGTCATCGATATAGGCATTGCACTGTATTTTCCTGGGCCTCATTCCTTTACCGGTGAAGACGTGCTTGAGTTACAGGGCCACGGCGGTCCTGTTATTATGGATATGTTGTTGCTGCGTGTCGTTGAGCTCGGTGCACGACTTGCCAGACCGGGTGAGTTTTCCGAGCGCGCTTTTCTGAATGACAAAATGGATCTGTCGCAGGCCGAGGCGATTGCCGATTTAATTGAATGTAACAGTGTTTCCGCCGCACAGGCTGCGGTGCGTTCTTTACAGGGAGAGTTTTCACAGCAAATTAATTTGCTTGCCGGTGACATGATCGCATTGCGTTGTTATGTTGAAGCGGCGATTGATTTCCCGGAAGAAGAAATCGATTTTTTATCTGAAGGTAATGTCCGCCAGCAATTGCAACAGATCATTGATGATGTTTCGCAACTTATGGCAAGCGCGCAGCAGGGCTGCTTGATGCGTGAAGGTATGACAGTAGTAATTGCCGGTCAACCGAATGCCGGCAAGTCGAGTTTATTGAACCAGCTTGCCGCACGTGATTCAGCGATTGTCACCGATATCCCGGGTACCACACGTGATGTCTTAAGGGAGACGATAAATCTCGATGGCTTACCTTTGCATGTTATTGACACCGCTGGTTTGCGCGATGGTGCCGATCAGGTAGAGCAGGAAGGTATTCGACGTGCCTGGCAGGAAATTGAAAAGGCCGATCGTATTATTTTATTGCTAGATGATGGCAAGGGTATGAATTCAGAAAGTCAGCACATACTCGATAGACTACCTAAGGACATTCCATGTACGCTGGTGTATAACAAGATTGATCTTAGTGGACATAGCGCTGCTGTTGAAGATGATCATGTTTATCTGAGTGCGAAAACGGGTGAGGGCATTGATGGATTACGACAACATTTAAAAGACTGTGTCCACTTCACGCAAAACAGCGAAGGCAATTTTATTGCGCGACGCCGTCACATTGATGCGCTACAGCGCTCGCTAGATATTTTACGAAATGGTATGACACAGTTGCAGGCGAGTAACGCGGGTGAACTGTTGGCCGAAGATCTACGTCATGCGCATGAGTCATTAACAACGATCACGGGTGAATATCGCAGTGATGATTTGCTTGGTGAGATCTTTGGCAGTTTCTGCATAGGCAAATAATAAACTTCAATCAGCTCTGACACAGTATTAAGTATTACCCACCTGCCCAAGGTGTAGCTGTTCTCTGCTTAATCTCGCCCAACATCCATGTTGTTCTCAAATCTGTGAAAACGTGCTTTGGCCTTCCCTGGCCCGCACGTTTTCAAAGACGCCAATCCCAGCTACACCCCGGTCAGTCAGGTGCGAGTGATGTGCTGCAGCGTCATTGGCGCAGCCGCGATACAGGGAGGTAAGAGCAAGGCGCCATTGATGTGGGTGAGACACTGACGTCGAGCCCACTTAAGCATGCAGCACATACTTGCGGCTGACCTTGAAAGATTGCACACAGACATTAATATGGCCTGTGTCAGAGCTAATTAATTCGTTAGAGCTGTTTAACGTTTCGCTGTAACGCATCTTGCCATTGCGGCTGCGCATCTTTAGTAAAGCGTAAGGCAGTATATAAACGTGTCACCGATTCAATTCGATCACGTAACTCTGGTAATTCCCTGCTCGCGCGTTTTGCAAAATCCACAGGACCTTCATATGGGTGACGCACCAGTCCGCGCTTTTCAAGTTTACGGCAGAATAATGCATAACTACGCATGACACGATCACGGTAATACTGTTTCAGTGAAAACATACGCCATGCATAAAAGCCAAGAAAAATAAGTACCAACGCAACCATCGCCAGAATCATACGTTGCTTGTTGACCAGTCCGATGACAGACAGTACCTGTTGTTGAATCGTTGGGCCGTAAGCGATGACCCAGATGTTCCACTGATTATTAACCATATCAACCGCAAAGCGGAACTGGCGCCAGAGTTTATTGAGTACGCGATTCTGGCTAATTAGAATAGGGGTGGTAGCAGCACTTAACCCGGGTACCGATTGAGCACCCTGTTCGATGCGATCCGGTGCTACAGCAGCGGTTGGATCAACGCGTACCCAACCACGATCGGCAAGCCATATCTCGGTCCATGCATGGGCATCAGATTGTTTAACGATCATGTAATCATCGAGCGGATTCAGTTCTCCACCGAGGTAACCTGTCACCACACGTGCAGGGATACCGGCAATGCGCATCAGCAAGGTGAAGGCCGAAGCATAGTGCTCGCAATAACCGCGTCGCGTGTTAAATAAAAAGTCTGCAGTGGGTTGCTCACCAAGTAAGCCGGGTTGCAAGGTATAAACAAAGGGTTCATTACGAAAATAATTAATAGCAGCCTGGGCAATCTGCTCGGGTGTTTTATATTGCTTACGCCAGCCAAGAGCAAGATCGATGACATCCTGGTGCATTGAGCTCGGATAGCGCAATGAATAAAATTCCGCGAGCCGACTTAGCGAGTCGTATTGTGCGGTAATTGCTGAACGCCCCTGATACTGAATTCGACGAACCTGTGCCTTGTTACGTATCAGTTTTAGATCGCTGGTAATACGACTACGATCGCGATGTATGCCAGGGTCAGAAAAATCATAGGGATGAATAAAACCAGTTTCTTCGGTAACCGTGGCAGATAAGGGTGTTTCAAGAAACAGTAACCATGGCTGATTATGCGCCTCCAGTGTCACGGTATACTCCAGCGCCGGGACGTCTGTTTTGATAGGCAGGCCACGCAGTAACTGTGCCCCCGGTCCACTCGACCAGGTCTTGCCATCAAAATCCCATAACACCGGACCACGCCAGTAGAGATCTTTTTTATCGGGTACCTGGTCGGCAAACTCCACCCGCATGGCGGTGGCGCCGGACTGGTTGAGTTGATTAATCGAACCGGGTGACATGGTATTACTCAGACCCGTCTTGGCACTGTAGGCATCATCCGGTAAACCCCAGAATGGTCCGTTAATGCGCGGGAATAGCACGAACAACACGATCATAACGGGCACGGCCTGAATGAATATGCGTGCCGACTGGCGTAATACACGTTTGATTTGTGGCGTGGCGCTTTCGACCGCATTCAGCTCAATCAATGTAGCGGTGATTATCAGTGTGCAAATCAGCATATAGCCTGCTGTAAACAAGGACTGATCAAACAGGAAATGCGTCATGATGGTAAAAAAGCCCAGTGTATTGAGCACCGTTACATCTCGGCGTGTATGTAGTTCATACGATTTCAGGCTCAGCATGATAATCATCAGCGCGACCCCGGGATTCCGGCCAAATATCGCACCGTAGCTGAGATAGATACCACTCAGACTGATTAACATGATGAAAATAATGAATAGTTTGCCGGGCAAAACACTGTCTGAGCGATGAATATAACCACGCAAGACTAATAAAATGCTTGTTAACAGGATGATCCACCAGGGCAGGTGAAACAGGTGCGGCAGAATTACCAGGCCAACGCTGGCAAGACACCAGTAGATGATGTTATGCGCGACAGGTTGGCTATCCCAGCGGGCTGAGTTCTTCATGGTTGGTCTTTACTATCGTAGAGCGCCAGTGCTGTTAGACACTCATGCTCGTGTTGCGGGCCACGGTCGACTGGCGTATCACGATTGCCGGACAGGCGCAGCCCATATTGAAAGCCGGCGGCTTCGGCCTCGATAACCCACTGGCAGAGCTGACTGAGACGTGTCTCGAGCGGCAAATCCGCCAGCAGCTCTTCATCGAGTATCAGTTGGGCGGGTCCCTGCCCTGAGAATTGTTTGACCAGCTTTTTATCGCTATGCGCAGCGGCCTTCCAGTAAATGTGTCTGGCCGAATCGGTTGGCTGGTAATCACGAAAACCACGGAAATCATCGACACCATCACCCTCTACTACCTGTTCACCACCTGAACTTGATTGTGGTGATGGCAGAGGACGATGACCTGAAGGGGTAGGGTAGATAATGCATGAGGCGGGGTTTTTGACATAAACCCTTGTTAATACGAGTCCAATTGGAAAACGACTGCGTATCTGACATTCACCAGCGGTTATCTGGCCACGTTTGCTCGCCGGAATCTGTAGCATGACTTTATGTGGTTCTCTGCTGGCGAGATTAAGGCAGACGGTCTCTGAGAGCGCATGTGAGACACAGATAGCATATCGTTCATTATCCGAACGGTTTTCGATAATAAGCGGAAATTCTGCCATTTCTCCGGCAAATACAGGTCTGGCATGCTGCGAGCGCAGGTACAACTTGGAGATGTTCTGATAACTATGCAGGATCGATACGGCTGCTGTGGCCGTAATCAGAAAGGTAAACATGAAACCTAGACTGTTGCTGTAATTCATTGAACCGAGCAACATCAGAAACAGTACGCTCCCGAGGAGTACTCCCTGTCGTGTGGGTGGCAGATAGATAAGGCGATGACTGACCATGACTTCCTGGTCAGAGAGCTCGGCATAGTGAATGAAGCGCGCGGTAAACGTGCGCAGCGACTTGCTAAGGGAGCGCCACATGGGTCAACAAATCTTTACCAATGTCAGCCTCTTGATCATGCTGACTTTGCATTCGATGCTGGCAGATGCCCGGCAACACAGCCTGGATATCTTCGGGTAACACATGATTCCGCTGCATTAATAACGCCCAGGCCTGAGCGGCGCGAATCATGCCTATACCTGCACGTGGCGATAGCCCCTGCAGGTAGCGTCCACTGTCTCGGCTATAGGCAAGCAGCGCCTGCACATAATCAAGAATTGCATCGGCAACATGTATGTTTGGTACCAGTTTTTGCAGGCGGATTAACTGCTCAATAGTCAGGGTTGGCTGCGCATCTGCGAGACGCTTGCGCGTTTCAACCTGACTCTGTAACAGTGCACGTTCTGCCTGTTTGTCCGGATATCCTATGGAGATCGACATGAGAAAGCGATCCAGTTGTGATTCGGGTAATGGAAAGGTACCAATCTGGAACTGTGGATTCTGGGTCGCAATCACGAAAAAGGGTTCTGGTAGTGGGCGTGTTTCACCTTCGACAGAGACCTGGCGCTCTTCCATTGCCTCGAGTAACGCGCTTTGTGCCTTGGGCGTTGCACGATTCACTTCATCGGCAAGTAATAGCTGGGTAAATACCGGACCAGGATGAAAACGAAACTCAGCCTGAGTATGGTCATAGATTGATACGCCAAGGATATCACCCGGTAACATATCACTGGTAAACTGCACGCGCTGAAACTCCAGACCCAGCAAATGGGCCAGTACATGCGCAAGTGTGGTTTTGCCTAGTCCGGGCAGATCTTCAATAAGCAGGTGCCCATTGGCAAGCAGACACGCGATCGCCATGCGTATCTGCGCATCTTTGCCTAATATAAAGCTGTTAGCCTGGCTGATGGTTTCATCGAGTTGCGCACTGAGTTCCGAAGGTTGCGCGCTTGGAGCGTATACTGTCGACATGATGTTCCTTATGATGTGTATCTATCTAGCAGCCATGATTGTAGCTGTCAGGATTAGTTTAGCCTTAAATGCTGGCAGGGTTGGCCTGTTTGATTATAAAATAGACAACTTTGCGCGAATTATTTAAAGATTAATACAGAAATGTTATGAAATGTGATCAAGTCTACGATGTCATTGTGATTGGCGGCGGCCATGCCGGCTGTGAAGCGGCGCTTGCTGCGGCGCGCAGCGGTGCGCGCACGCTTCTACTGACACATAACCTGGACACCCTTGGCCAGATGAGCTGTAACCCGGCCATAGGCGGCATTGGCAAGGGGCACCTGGTGAAAGAGATCGATGCGCTCGGTGGCATGATGGCGACCGCGATTGATCATGCCGGTATCCAGTTTCGTATTCTCAATGCCAGCAAAGGCCCGGCGGTCAGGGCCACACGTGCCCAGGCTGATCGCGTATTGTATCGCCGCATCGTGCGCAAGATACTCGATGAACAGCCAAATCTGTCATTGTTTCAACAGGCCGTGGATGATCTGATCATTGAAAATGATCGGGTCAGCGGCGTCATTACGCAAATGGGTCTGCGCATTATGGCGAAGGCCGTGGTGTTAACCGTTGGCACCTTTCTCGGTGGCCGCATTCATATCGGCCTGGAAAATTTTCAGGGTGGACGAGCCGGTGATCCACCAGCCAATGCGCTCGCCACTCGCCTGCGTGAACTACCCTTTCGGGTCGAACGCCTCAAAACCGGAACACCGCCGCGCATCGACGCCACAAGCATCGATTACACTGGTCTTCAGGCTCAGCCGGGTGATGATCCGGTACCGGTATTTTCGTTTCTTGGTGATGCCTCACAGCACCCACAGCAGGTGGCTTGCCATATTACGCATACCAGTGAGCAAACCCATGACCTGATTCGTTCAGGGCTTGAACGATCGCCGATGTATACCGGTGTCATTGAGGGTGTTGGACCACGATATTGCCCGTCTATAGAAGATAAGGTCATGCGCTTCGCCGACAAGAACTCGCATCAGATCTTCATCGAGCCCGAGGGACTGGATAGTCAGGAAGTCTACCCCAATGGGATTTCAACCAGTCTGCCGTATGATGTGCAGCAGGACTTTGTACGATCCATAAAGGGTTTTGAAAACGCGCATATCACCCGACCGGGCTATGCGATTGAATACGATTTCTTTGATCCACGCGACCTGCGTTCATCGTTAGAAACAAAATTTATTGATGGCCTGTTCTTTGCAGGACAGATAAACGGTACTACCGGATATGAAGAGGCCGCGGCGCAGGGGTTGATGGCAGGATTAAATGCCGCACGCCAGGTACAGGATCAGGAATCCTGGTGTCCACGTCGTGATGAGGCCTATATTGGTGTGCTCATCGATGATCTTATTACCTGTGGCACCAATGAACCCTACCGCATGTTTACCAGTCGTGCCGAATACCGTTTGTTATTACGCGAAGACAATGCCGATCTGCGCCTGACAGAAACAGGGCGTGAACTGGGAGTCATCTCAGATGCACGTTGGGACGCGATGTCGCGTAAGCGTGATGCCATTGATGCTGAGCAGCAGCGCCTTGGGTCAACCTGGTTACGTCCCGAGACGCTTAACGCCAGTGATGCAGAAGCAGTGCTGGGTAAACCTCTGCAGCGCGAAGCGAGCCTGATGGAACTGTTACGACGCCCCGATGTCTCTTATAAGGCACTCATGACATTGCCGGGTAGTGGTGCAGGCTGTAACGATGCTGAAGTAAGCGAACAGGTCGAGATACAGGCGAAGTACGCCGGTTATATTGACCGACAGCAACAGGAAATCGAACGGGCTGCGCGGAATGCAGAACAACGGCTGCCGGATAACATCGATTATCAGCAGGTGCGCAATCTGTCATCGGAGGTTCGTCAGAAACTCACTGACATACGCCCGGAGACGATTGGCCAGGCGTCAAGAATACCTGGCATGACGCCAGCGGCAGTGTCATTATTGCTAATACATTTAAAAAAACATGCGGCCGTGAACAAAGAGTCTGCATAACATAACAATTACACAAGGAGTCCAGCTATGCGTAAGATAGTTTTAGGTATCACACTTTGGATGTTTGCAGCGGCCGCGATGGCAGCCGGTCATGCAGATAACGGCCTGGTAACCAAAGCCAGTGCAAACTCAGTCTCTGTCACCATTGATCGTCTTGAAAGCAAGATGAAAAGCAAAGGCATTACAATCTTCAAGCGCGTTGATCATGCTGCCGGTGCCAAGGGTGTTGGTATTACGATGCGTCCAACCACACTGCTTATCTTCGGTAACCCAAAACTCGGTTCACCGTTGATGACAAGCTCGCAGACAGCAGCGATTGATCTGCCACTGAAAGCCATTGCCTATGAAGATGCGAACGGTAAAGTCTGGCTGAGTTACAACAACCCTGCTTACATTGCGAAACGTCATGGTATTGCTGATCGTGCCAAGGTCATTAAGAAAATGACCGGTGCATTAAACAAGTTCAGCACCTTCGCTACTAAAGCACCATAAGTCATCATCAAATGATAAATATAACGCCTGCTTTATGCAGGCGTTATTCGTTATGTCTCTCTCTTTAACAGATCAGTTACAACAAGGCGCCGAACAAATCGGCTGCGAGCTAAGTGATGTGCAACAAGGCACGTTACTTGATTACCTTGCACTCATCGAGAAATGGAACAAGGTCTATAACCTGACCGCCGTACGCAATGTTGATGACATGATCGAGGCCCATCTGCTCGATAGCCTGAGTGTGTTGCCACATCTGCATGGTGATCAATGTATCGATGTCGGCAGTGGCGCAGGTCTGCCTGGTATTCCACTCGCAATTGTAGATCCACAGCGCCACTGGTTACTGATTGATAGTCAAATCAAGCGTACACGTTTTCAGCAACAGGCCGTTGCCGAGTTACAACTAAAAAATGTAAACGTCGAGCATGCGCGTGTACAAGATGCCACAGTAGAAACACTGGCAAGCACTATCATCTGTCGTGCCTATTCGAGCCTGGCAGACTTTGTCAGAGACAGTCGCCATCTATGTTCACCAGACGGTGTGTTGCTGGCGATGAAGGCAGATTATCCCGATAAGGAAATTGCCGAGCTTAGCGCAGATATCGAGGTCATCGAGGTGCTTAAATTGCCTGCCGGCGCACAGCACAAACAGCGCCATCTGGTGAAAATGCGCGCCAGGCCCGAACTCGACTGAAGATATTTTCAACAGATCCAAGTACATGACAGAGTGCTTGCAAGTTTCCGGCTGAGGCTGGAAACTATGGTATTCCAATAATTTGAAGAATGGTTTCAACCATCATGACACGTATTTTTGCCGTAGCGAATCAGAAGGGCGGTGTGGGTAAGACCACCACCACCGTCAATCTTGCTGCGTCTCTCGCTGCCACACGCCGTAAAGTACTGGTGATAGACCTTGATCCACAGGGTAACGCCACGATGGGCTGTGGTGTCGACAAGTATGCCGCCGAGATCAACATCTGCGACGTGCTGCTCGGTGAGGCGGCGATTAGCAGTACCATGCAGGCCGTCGAACCAGAAGGCCTGTTTGTGCTGCCAAGTAACAGCGACCTGACGGCTGCCGAAATCGAACTGATTCAGATGGATGAGCGTGAAAAGCAGCTTAGCAATGCGATTGCCGAGGTCAGCGATCGGTTTGACTATATCCTGATCGACTGCCCGCCAACCCTGAATATGCTCACTATTAATGCAATGGCGGCCGCCACCGGCGTCATTATCCCGATGCAGTGTGAATACTATGCCCTGGAAGGCCTGTCGGCGCTGATGGAAACCATTGAAAAGATTCGCAGTACTATCAATCCTGAACTGGAAGTAGAAGGCCTGCTGCGTGCCATGTTTGATCCACGTAACAGACTGGCGATTGATGTCTCCAATGAACTGGAGTCGCATTTTGGTGACAAGGTCTATCGCACTCTGATCCCCAGAAATGTACGCCTTGCCGAGGCACCGAGTTATGGCATGCCGGTTGTCCTGTATGATAAATCTTCGCGTGGCGCGGTGGCCTACCTGGCACTGGCTGGCGAAATACTGCGCCGTAATCAGGATACGCTGGCAGCAACTGGCTCTTAAGTAGAAAAGTACGTCATGGCAGCAAAAAAACGAGGTTTATCACGTGGTCTGGACGCCCTTCTAGGGGCCAGCAAACCTGCTGCGTCTACCCCATCTGGCACACCAGCCAAACACAGCCCCGATACTGAATTAACGACTTTACCGGTGGAAAAGCTATGTCGTGGTAAGTATCAGCCGCGTCAGGATATGCATACCGAAAGTCTGAATGACCTGGCCGATTCGATTCGTGCACAGGGAGTTGTGCAGCCCATCGTTGTACGCCCTGTTTCCGATAATGAGTATGAAATCATTGCTGGTGAGCGGCGCTGGCGCGCCGCGCAGATAGCCGAATTACAGGACGTGCCTGTCGTCATCCGCCATGTACCTGATGAAGCCGCCATCGCGATGGCGTTGATTGAAAACATTCAACGTGAAAACCTCAATCCACTGGAAGAAGCAACTGCCCTGCAGCGATTGATCGACGAGTTTGATATGACCCATCAGCAGGCAGCTGAAGCGGTTGGTCGCTCACGTGCGGCAGTCAGTAATTTATTGCGTTTACAAGAACTTAACGAAGATGTGAAGCGCTTACTACGAGATGCGCAGCTTGAGATGGGGCATGCCAGGGCGCTGCTCGGATTAACCGGTGGGCAGCAGAGTGAAGCCGCACACAGAGTGGTAAAAGGCGAGCTTACCGTTCGTGAAACGGAACGCCTGGTGCAGTCGATCAATCGTCCTGCTGAGCCAGCCGCGAATAGCACTCATAAGGGGCTGGACCCCGACATACGTCGTTTTCAGGAACAGCTCTCGGAAAAGCTGGGAGCCAAAGTGGAGATTCAACACAGCAGCAAAGGCAAAGGCAAACTGAGTATTCATTACAACAATCTGGATGAGCTGGATGGCATTCTCAAGCACATCAAGTAACACCTTTATATTATGTACGTATAGAGGTGATTAGTAATAACCCGGCACATTAGTAAACTATTATATAATCAGCACTTATTGGTATATTGATGATCGTTGACCGGGCTGCTATGACACCTTATACTCACGCGCCCGTGTGTCATTTATAGTGAATTAACGTTCACTTTATAGCTTAATCACAGGTGAAAACAGTGTCTGAGGAAATCGTCCGTTCAAACTGGACAGCCTCTACAAACGTACGCAGGGCCTTGGTAATCAAGGCTATTTTTATATGTGTACTGGCTGTGATTACACTGCTTACACACGGTTGGCAGATTGCATCTGCGGTCGCTTACGGCGGCACAGTGGCACTACTGGGTTCTGCCCTGGTGTGGTACCACATGTGGCGAGCAGAAAAGCGTGCTGGCAATGATGCACAGAAGAGTTTACGCATCGTCTTCCGTTGCGCAGTAGAGCGCCTGGTGATGACGATTATACTGCTGGCAACTGGTTTTGCCGTGTTGAAACTACATGCACTTGGCTTATTGGTCGGGTTCATCACAACACAGATGCTGGCATTTTTAGACAGTTTAAAGAATCGTGTATAGAGAAGAGTGATATGGCAGAAACAGCCGGCGAATATATCAAGCATCATTTGACCAACATGACCTATGGTCAAAAAGCAGATGGTACATGGGGACTTGCACATTCAACCGAAGAAGCAAAAGAAATGGGCTTCATGGCTATTCATGTTGATACCATGTTCTGGTCAATCTCATTAGGTATGTTGTTCCTGTATATGTTTCGCAAAGTCGCCAAACGCGCCGAGACAGGTGTGCCAGCAGGCTGGCAGAACTTTGTTGAAATGATCGTTGAATTCATCGATACCAGTGTGCGTGGTTCATTCACAGCAAAAAATAATCTGGTTGCGCCATTAGCCTTAACAGTGTTTGTGTGGATCTTCCTGATGAACCTGATGGATCTGGTACCCGTTGACTGGTTACCCATGCTGGCTGGGCAAGTTGGCGGTCTGTTTGGTGCTGATCCAGCTCACGTTTATTTCAAGGTGGTATCATCAACCGATCCAAACGCCACGTTCGGTATGGCCTTTGCGGTATTTTTCCTGGTGCTTTATTACAGCATCAAGATGAAAGGTTTTGGTGGTTTCGCTGGTGAGCTGACACTACAGCCGTTCCAGTCTTCAAATAAGGTTGTGCAGATTTTATTTATCCCAGTGAACTTCCTGCTCGAATTTGTTTCATTGATTGCCAAACCTATTTCTTTATCACTGCGACTGTTCGGTAACATGTACGCCGGTGAAATGATCTTTATCCTGATTGCGCTGATGTTCAGTGGCGGAATCGCGTTAGGAATTTTCGGTGGCCTGCTGCAACTTGGCTGGGCCATTTTCCATATTCTGATTATCACATTACAGGCGTTTATCTTCATGACGTTGACCATCGTGTATCTGGATATGGCGCATCACGAACACTAATTTTTACTATTTACTTTATTTACATACTTTATATTTTTTAGGAGACAATAATGGAACAAGCATTATTATACATCGCAGGTGCACTGATGATGGGTCTGGGCGCGCTTGGCGCGGCTGTTGGTATCGGTGTTCTGGGTGGACGCTTTCTTGAAGGTGCGGCTCGCCAGCCTGAATTAATTCCTATGTTGCGTACACAGTTCTTCATCGTTATGGGTCTGGTCGACGCGGTACCGATGATTGCTGTTGGTATTGCTATGTACGTTCTCTTTGCTGTTGCTGCCTAAGCATCCAGTAAACGAGAGTATTCACCCACACAACCTGAATAGGGTTCCGGTATGAATATTAACCTGACTTTAATAGGCCAGACGATTACCTTCATTATTTTCGTCTGGTTCTGTTTGAAATTTGTATGGCCACCACTTGTTCATGCGCTGGAAGCGCGTAAGAAGAAGATTGCGGATGGTCTGGCAGCAGCTGAACGTGGACAAAACGAGCAGAGACTGGCTGAAACGAAGGCAAAAGAAATTTTGCATGATGCCAAGAATCAGGCATCAGAAATCATCAATAAAGCCGAGTCACGCGCTTCTGAAATCGTTGAAGAGTCAAAAGACGATGCACGCTCTGAAGGTGAACGCATTCTGAATGCGGCACGCGCAGAAGTCGATCAAGAAGTGAACCGTGCACGTGAAGCGTTGAAAGCGGAAGTCGCTGGCATTGTTATCACCGGCGCCAGCAAGGTGCTGGAGCGTGAAGTTGATGCCAAGTCACACGATGACCTGCTGAACTCGCTGGTCGCTGAGCTATAAGGAACGGTCATGGCTGAATTAACGACCATTGCACGTCCTTATGCACAGGCTATTTTTGAGCTCGCTAGAGGTACAAACGAACTTAACTCCTGGTCAGAATCACTCGATCTGATGCAAAACATTGCGTCTGATGAAAGCATGAGTGCTGCCATTGAAAACCCTTCGTTAACCATTGCAGAGACCGCTGATTTATTTATTCATGTCTGTGGTGAGCATATTGATGGCAGTGCACGTAATGTGATTAAGCTGTTGGCTGAAAATCGTCGTCTGCAGTTATTGCCAGAAATTGCTTCGCTGTATGAAGAAATGAAAGCTGATGCAGAAAACAGTATTGATGCAACAGTCACAGCAGCACACCCTGTCAGTGATGAGCAGCGTGACAAGATTGCGGCAGCACTGAAAGCCAAGCTCGGTCGCGACGTAAACGTACATTGTGAAATTGATGAGTCATTACTCGGTGGTGCGATTATTCGTGCTGGCGATACGGTAATTGATGGCTCCCTGCGCGGCAAGCTGACGAAGTTTGCGCACGCGCTAAGTTAAAGAATTTTTAAAAACTGGATGTGTGACAGGCCAATGCCGGAACACACAAGAGGAAAAAGCTGATGCAACTCAATCCTTCTGAAATAAGTGAGCTGATTAAACAGCGCATTGAAAACTTTGAAGCGAGTGCCGAAGCGCGAACTGAAGGTACCGTCGTCGCGATAACTGACGGTATTGTGCGTATTCATGGTCTGACTGATGTTATGCAGGGTGAAATGATTGAATTCCCTGGTGACACATTTGGCATGGCACTTAACCTGGAACGCGATTCTGTCGGTGCGGTAATCCTGGGTGATTACAAACACATTACTGAGGGCGACTCTGCTAAATGTACTGGCCGTATTCTTGAAGTGCCGGTCGGTGAAGCGCTGTTAGGTCGCGTCGTTGATGCCTTGGGTGTACCAATCGATGGCAAGGGTGATGTCGCAACAACACAGACTGCGCCAATTGAAAAGGTAGCACCGGGCGTTATTGCACGTAAGTCGGTTGACCAGCCTGTACAAACAGGTCTGAAATCAATTGATGCGATGGTGCCAATTGGTCGTGGTCAGCGTGAGCTGATCATTGGTGACCGTCAGACAGGTAAGACTGCTGTTGCGATTGACGCGATTATCAACCAGAAGGGCACCGGCGTTAAATGTATTTATGTCGCGGTTGGCCAGAAGGCTTCTTCTATCGCTGCTGTCGTGCGTAAGCTCGAAGAACATGGCGCGATGGACCACACCATTATCGTTGCAGCCCCTGCAGCGGAGTCAGCTGCGATGCAATACATCGCACCTTACTCAGGTTGCTCAATGGGTGAATACTTTCGTGACCGTGGTGAAGATGCACTGATTGTTTATGATGACTTAACCAAACAGGCATGGGCTTATCGCCAGGTTTCTCTGTTGTTACGTCGTCCACCGGGTCGTGAAGCTTACCCAGGTGACGTTTTCTACCTGCATTCACGTTTACTGGAACGGGCTGCGCGTATCAATGATAAAGAAGTTGAAAAACTGACAAATGGTGAAGTGAAAGGCCAGACCGGTTCATTGACCGCACTGCCAATCATTGAAACGCAGGCCGGTGACGTATCAGCCTTCGTACCAACCAACGTGATTTCGATTACTGATGGTCAGATCTTCCTGGAATCAGATTTATTCAACGCGAATATCCGTCCTGCGATTAACGCGGGTCTGTCGGTATCACGTGTAGGTGGTGCAGCACAGACCAACATCATTAAGAAACTCGGTGGTGGTGTACGACTGGCACTGGCGCAGTATCGTGAGCTGGCAGCTTTCGCACAGTTCGCTTCTGACCTTGATGAAAGTACACGTAAGCAACTCGAACGTGGTCAGCGTGTAACCGAACTGATGAAACAGAAACAGTACTCACCATTGAGTGTTGCGGAAATGGCTATCAGTCTTTTCACAGTAGACCGTGGTTACCTGGATGATGTAGACGTCACTAAGGTTGTCGATTTTGAAGCGGCAATGTTGTCATTTATGCGCAGCAGCAAGGCTGATTTACTGGATAGCATTAATAACAATCCAGATTTCAATGATGATGTTGCAGCAACGTTGACAGCTGCTATTGAAGAATTCAAAGCGAACAACGCTTACTAAACGGGAAGCATTATGGCTGGCGCTAAAGAGATACGCACCCAGATCAAGAGTATTGGTAATACCAAAAAGATTACCAAGGCGATGGAGATGGTTGCGGCAAGTAAGATGCGTAAAGCTCAGGATCGTATGATTGCTGCTCGCCCTTATGCAGAAAAAATGCGTATTGTGGTCGGGCATTTGGCGAACTCACATCCTGAATACAAACACCCTTATCTGATTGAACGTGATATGAAGCGTGTTGGCTACATTATCGTTTCCAGTGACCGTGGTCTGTGTGGTGGTCTGAACAACAACTTGTTCAAGGCAACTGTTGCCGACATGAATGCCTGGAATGACAAAGGTGTCGAAATCGATGTTTGTACCATCGGTAGCAAGGCGGCCGGTTTCTTCAGTCGATTCGGTGGCAATGTTGTCGGTCAGGTGTCACAGCTTGGTGACGCACCGAGAATGGAAGACCTGATTGGCACAGTGAAAGTTATGCTGGATGCCTATGATGAAGGCCGCATCGATAGACTGTTCCTGGTATTCAATGATTTCGTCAATACGATGACACAGAATGCACATATCGAACAGTTGTTGCCACTGCCTGCTTCTGATGAAGAAGAATTGAAACATCACTGGGATTACATTTACGAACCTGATTCAAAGGTGTTACTCGATGCATTATTAATGCGTTACATCGAGTCGCTGGTGTATCAGGGCGTGATCGAGAATATTGCCTGTGAGCAGTCTGCCCGAATGATTGCCATGAAGAGCGCATCCGATAATGCCGGTGATTTGATTAATGATCTGCAGCTTGTATACAACAAAGCGCGTCAGGCAGCCATTACCCAGGAAATTTCAGAAATCGTCAGCGGTGCCGCGGCGGTTTAAATATATTGAAACAGTTTTATAAAATTTGCGATAGAGGATACCAACATGAGTGCTGGTAACGTAGTTGAAGTCATTGGTGCGGTAGTCGACGTGGAGTTTCCACGTGATTCAGTACCTAAGGTTTATGATGCATTAACCATCGAAGACAACAATCTGACGCTGGAAGTACAGCAGCAGTTAGGTGATGGTGTCGTACGTACGATTGCGATGGGTTCAACAGATGGTTTACGCCGTGGTGTAGATGTCGCCAATACTGGCGCACCAATTTCTGTACCAGTAGGTGAAAAGACACTGGGTCGTATTATGAATGTCCTCGGTGAACCGGTTGATGATGCAGGCCCAATTGGCAACGATGATAGCTGGGCGATTCACCGTGAACCACCAAGCTATGCTGACCAGGCGGCAACACTGGAAATCCTCGAAACCGGTATTAAGGTTATCGATCTGATTTGTCCATTCGCCAAGGGTGGTAAGGTCGGACTGTTCGGTGGTGCGGGTGTTGGTAAGACCGTAACACTGATGGAGCTGATTCGTAACATTGCGGTAGAGCACAGTGGTTATTCAGTATTCGCGGGTGTCGGTGAACGTACTCGTGAAGGTAATGACTTCTACTATGAAATGGAAGAAGGCGGCGTACTCGATAAAGTATCACTCGTTTACGGCCAGATGAATGAGCCTCCTGGTAACCGTCTGCGTGTTGCCCTGACAGGTCTGACCATGGCGGAGTATTTCCGTGAAGAAGGTCGTGACGTCCTGTTCTTCGTTGATAACATTTACCGTTACACGCTTGCCGGTACTGAAGTATCAGCACTGCTCGGTCGTATGCCATCAGCGGTAGGCTACCAGCCAACACTGGCGGAAGAAATGGGTGCCCTGCAAGAACGTATTACATCAACCAAGACCGGTTCGATTACATCGATTCAGGCGGTTTACGTCCCTGCGGATGACTTGACTGACCCTTCTCCTGCCACCACGTTCGCGCATTTGGATGCAACACTGGTACTGTCGCGTCAGATTGCTGAGCTGGGTATTTACCCTGCGGTTGACCCACTTGATTCATCATCACGTCAGCTTGATCCGCTGATTATCGGTGAAGAGCACTACAACACTGCACGTGATGTACAGGGTGTTCTGCAGCGTTATAAAGAACTCAAAGATATCATCGCGATTCTGGGTATGGATGAATTGTCAGAAGATGACAAACTCACCGTATCACGTGCGCGTAAGATTCAGCGCTTCCTGTCACAGCCATTCTTCGTGGCAGAAGTTTTCACCGGTACACCGGGTAAATACGTATCACTGAAAGACACAATTCGTGGTTTCCGCGGCATTGTTGATGGTGAATACGATGACCTGCCAGAACAGGCGTTCTACATGGTCGGTGGTATCGAAGAAGTTGCTGAAAAAGGTAAATCTGTCTAATCGACAGTAAGCGGAGTCCATAACATGGCAATGCAAATACATGTCGACATCGTCAGCGCGGAAGAGGAAATCTTTTCCGGTCTGGCTGAGATGGTCTATGCACCAGCAGAAATGGGTGAGGTGGGTATTGCACCACGTCATACCCCATTGTTGACCCGTCTGAAACCGGGTGAAGTGCGGATCCAGAATGGCAGTGAAGAACAGTTCTTTTATGTCTCAGGTGGCATGCTGGAAATTCAGCCACATATCGTGACGGTGCTAGCCGATACAGCGATTCGTGCCAAAGACCTTGATGAAGCCTCTGCGAAGAAAGCAATCGAAGATGCTGAACAGGCAATGAAGGACAAGGATTCCGAGTTCGAATATGCCAAGGCGAAGAGTGAACTGGCCGAGGCTGTTGCGCAACTGCGTACACTGGAAAAAATTCGCAAGATAAAACGCTAAGCGTTTATTTTCGCGATACCATCCTAATTCGTGTCAGTTTCAATCACTCGTAACAGTGTCGTTACTGTTAATTATCGTATTCACGATGAGGCTAACGGCGAGCTAATTGAAGAGAACAATCTACCCGTCAGTTACATCCATGGCGCGAGTAGTGACCTGCATACCAGCATTGAAGACAGTCTTGACGGTAAATCCATCGGTGATGAGGTCGAGGTAATACTCGGTCCGGATGAGGCCTTTGGCCAGTTTGATCCAAATATGGTGTTTAGCGACGATATCGCCAATGTACCCCCCGAATATGCCAAACTCGGCGCCCAGGCGCAGTTCCAGAATGATAAAGGTGAGGTGAAGAATTTTACTGTCACCAAAATTGAGGATGGCAAGGTTACGCTCGATGGAAATCATCCACTGGCGGGTAAGGCCATCCGTTTTGTCGTCACGGTCAAGGAAATACGCGAGGCCAGTGATGAGGAATTACAGCGTGGCCAGCCGGATGATCAGTATGGCGGGATTGATCCTGATATACCTGCAGACGGTAATATCAATTAGCCTGGTGAATTTGCGCTCTGCGCTACTATGCGATTAGCTGTTCGTAAAGATCCCATTTACTATTAAATTTGTTTAAAAACCCTGTCAAAACAGTCTATTATTAACATTAATGAATAATAGATAGTCATAATATGAACCTCAGTATTGTCATTCTTGCCGCTGGTCAGGGCACACGTATGCGCTCCAGTCAGCCCAAGGTACTTCACCCGATTGCGCATCAGTCGATGCTGGCACATGTGTATGACTGCGCGATGCAGCTTCAGCCACATGCCGTACATATTATTTACGGTCATGGTGGTGACCAGGTGCAAACCACACTGTCACACCTCGATGCCAGCTGGGTTGAGCAGGCTGAGCAACTGGGCACAGGACATGCCGTAGCACAGGCGATGCCAGCCATTAATGATGGCGATACGGTACTGGTATTGTATGGTGATGTGCCACTGACAAAAGCCGAAACACTGCGCGCACTGGTTAAGGCTACCGATAATGCACTGGGTTTGCTGACCGTTACACTGGATGATCCAACTGGATATGGCCGCATCGTGCGTGATGGCGAGAATAAGGTCACATCAATCGTTGAAGAAAAGGATGCCAGTGACGAGCAAAAAACGATCAACGAAGTGAATACCGGTATGCTGGCAGTATCAGCCAGTCACCTTAAGGCCTGGCTCAATCAGCTTGATAATAACAATGCCCAGGGTGAATATTATCTTACCGACATTATTGCCATGGCCGTTGCTGATAGGGTTGCCGTCAATACGGTAATGCCAGCAGATGCCAGTGAAGTCATGGGTGTTAATGATCGTATACAATTAGCAATTATGGAACGTGAATATCAACGCCAACAGGCAGACAGACTATTACGCGAGGGCGTTAGCCTGCGCGACCCGAATCGTTTCGATGTGCGTGGGGAGGTTGCTGTCGGTCACGATGTCACAATTGATGTCAATGTTATCCTTGAAGGTAAGGTCGAGATTGGCAACCATGTGTCGATAGGCGCAAACGTGGTTATTAAAGACTGTGTTATTGGTGATAACACGGTCATTGATCATATGTGTGTGCTGGAAGATGCACAGATAGGTAACAGCGTCAGTATTGGCCCATTCGCGCGCATACGCCCTGCGACTGTTTTGAAAGACAAATCCAAGGTGGGCAATTTTGTTGAAATCAAAAAAGCGACCATCGGTGAAGGTAGCAAGGTCAATCATTTGAGTTATGTCGGTGATACTACGATGGGTGAAAACGTTAATGTTGGTGCCGGCACGATCACCTGTAATTATGATGGTGCCAATAAGCATCAAACGATTATTGGTGATAACGTGTTTATCGGTTCCGATACACAACTTGTAGCACCGGTCACTGTCGGCGATGGTGCGACGATAGGTGCAGGTTCTACGATCACTAAAGAAGTACCGGCAAATGAATTAACGTTGAGCCGTAGTAAGCAGATGACGCGTACTGGCTGGAAGCGCCCGGAAAAAAATAAATGAGTTTTATAGTGCTATGTGTGGAATAGTCGGAGCCATCGCACAGCGTGATGTGGTGACAGTTTTATTAGAGGGCTTAAGCCGTCTTGAATATCGAGGCTATGATTCCGCCGGGGTCGCGATACGCGATGACAAGGGACATATTGATCGTATCCGTTCAATTGGTAAAGTATCCGAGCTTCGTGGGCGCCTGGATGATATGCCTATAGCAGGCAGTCTTGGCATTGCACACACTCGCTGGGCGACACATGGTATACCTGCAGAACGTAACGCCCATCCTCATATGAGTGGTGAAACCGTTGCCATTGTGCATAACGGTATAATTGAAAACCATTCAGAATTACGTGAACGCCTTGTTGCTGAAGGCTATGTATTTACTTCAGAAACCGATACCGAAGTCATTGCACATCTGCTCGCCAGCATCCTGAAAACACAAGCTGATTTGAAAGAGGCGGTTCGTGAAGCAATCCGTCAGCTAGTTGGTGCCTATGCGCTTGCAGTGATCACACCAGATGATCCTGATCACATGATCGTTGCGCGAGCCGGTAGTCCATTAGTTATTGGCGTTGGTGTTGGTGAAAATTTTATTGCCTCCGATGTATTTGCGCTGTTGCCGGTGACGCAGTGTTTTATGTTTCTTGAGGAAGGTGACCTGGCTGAAATCAGTACTGAAGCGATCAAGGTTACTGATAGCAAGGGCAAGTTAGTAGAACGCCCGATTACAGAATCAAACCTTTCTGCATCAACGGCTGATAAAGGTCCGTATCGTCATTATATGTTGAAAGAGATCTTCGAGCAGCCAGGTGTCATTGCTGAAACACTGGAAGGACGTATCTACAAGGGCAAGCTGATTGAAGAAAGTTTTGGTCATGAGGCCAAGACCTTATTCGACAAGACAAAGGCCGTGCATATCATTGCCTGTGGTACCAGTTATCATGCAGGTCTGGTGGCGCGCTACTGGATGGAAGAAATGGGTATTCCCTGTAGTGTCGAGGTCGCCAGTGAGTTCCGTTATCGGAAAGTCGTTGTGCCCGAAGATACGTTGTTTGTAACTATTTCGCAGTCTGGTGAGACGGCAGATACACTGGCTGCCTTACGTGGTAGTACGAACAGTGGCTATCTGGGTAGCCTGACAATCTGTAATGTACCTGAGAGTTCGTTGGTACGTGAATCAGATGTAGCATTAATGACGCGTGCAGGCCCTGAGATTGGTGTAGCGTCAACCAAGGCATTTACGACACAGCTGGTAGCATTGCGATTGTTGACACTCGCACTTGCACGTCGAAGAGGGATGCAGCCAGAGCAGGAAAAAATTCTTGTTGATGAACTGCATGCCTTACCTCGTCAGGTTGAAGTTGTACTCAATCTCAGTGATGCGATAAATGATATGGCCAAAGGATTTGCTGAGAAAGAAAATGCCTTGTTTCTTGGACGTGGGGCGTTTTACCCAATTGCACTGGAAGGAGCGTTGAAGCTTAAGGAAATTTCCTATATCCATGCCGAGGCCTACCCGGCTGGTGAACTCAAACATGGCCCACTTGCCCTTGTGGATGAAAAAATCCCGGTTGTGTGTGCATTGCCGAATGATCCCCTGCTGGAAAAAGTACTGTCTAATTTGCAGGAGGTGCGTGCACGTGGCGGACATCTCTTTCTTTTTAGTGATCAACAGGTGCAAATTAATCTGGATAGCTACCAGAACCTGACACTCTCTGATATCTACCCTAGCACAGCGCCAATAGTGTATAGCATTCCATTGCAACTGCTGGCCTATCATGTTGCCGTCCTGAAGGGCACCGATGTGGATCAGCCGAGAAACCTCGCCAAATCAGTGACGGTAGAATAGACTATTAAAGAAGGCCAGCGGAACAGGCATCAGGCAAACAAGGACTGAGTACAATGCGAAATCTAAGCAAAATCATCAGTATTATTCTTGCTGCACTGCTATTAGCAGCTCAAACAACTAGCGCAGAAATCTATCAATGGACAGATGCCAATGGTAAAACCCATTTTTCTGATCAGCCTTCAGCACAACATTCATCGCAGACACTTGAACAAAAGATAAATGTTTATAAAAGCCGCCCACTTGGCCCAGTAACCTATGACCCATATAAAAAGTCAAAACCAAAGGCCAGCTCGAAAAGGGTTGTGATGTTTTCGACTAGCTGGTGTGGAGTCTGCAAGCAGGCAAAACGTTATTTTCGTGCCAAGGGTATTTCATTCTCAGATTACGATATAGATAAAAACTCTACCGCACGTGCGCAATACAAAAAGCTGGGTGGGCGCGGAGTACCATTAATAGTGGTCGGTAATAGAAGAATGGTAGGATTTAGTGCTGCGGGTTTTGAGCAAATGTATCGAAATTGATGTGCTTTTAATTATTGTATAGTTGAAGAACCATAGCGGCCCCTGTTATTCAGCGATACTTTGGCAGCTTTATACTGAAAGCGGACATATACGCTAGAAAAGGGTAATGACCCCTTTTATTGCAGAAATCTTTAGTTTAGGAGGAAGACGCTCAGATAAGCCAGACGAAAATTCGCCAGGCTCATTCCAAGAGCTTACTACCTATACCGTACTAAATAGCATAGGCTGTTTTGCATTCAGCGTTTGTATAGAGAAGCAACGTTTCTCAATTTATCAAGTTACACACGATTCTAGTTATCATTGTGCCTAGAGTGGGCCAAGTATTATACCTATTCACAGCGTTTGCTTTAGTTCATAGAAGTATTCCGGTTCTATGATGATAGTGCCAACATTATTCCTGCTCGCAGTATCGCATCGCACTGGGTCAATGTAGTGAAGGGTAATTGGCCCAGTTTGAAGACGATTTTTGATGTCCTGACCATTAAACGTATATTCATAAACATTTGAACGAAACTCTGGCAGGTGTGCGGTCCTTGCATAGTCGTCAGGGTCTAAGGGGTAACGGCCATAGTTGCGTCTTTCAATGAATAGATTATTCCAATCCACGAGTGTCCGGGGGGTCTTTGCGCCATTGTCTAAGACTGTGGGGAACCCCTCTGCATAGGGAACTCCCTCAGCAATTATGGTGTCAAATAATATTGACTCATAGGCCTCAATAAAAATCGCTCTGGAAGAACGATATGCCCTTTCAAAAGCACCATTGAGTGCGACAATATTCTCGGTTTGGCCTGTACTTGTATTGGTTGTTTGAAAACCGGTTATCTGACCTCTATCACCATGATCAAGAACTCTTCCGTTTGGGCGTTTATCATGATTCAACCCATTGTGCTGTATAACGAACGATCGTAAGTGAGTCGTAGCGCCTCTATCCAGTATTTCATCAGTCTGCTCAGCGCCAGCAGGATAAGTTGGTTCTGTTACTGTAAACTCAGAGCATCCAAAGAGGGGCGGGGTTATTTGATCGCAACCTCTAAAGTTTGTTGGCCCTGCAATTTGTGGAAACCCATTATGAATAAGCATGTAACTCATGTCTTTATTTGGGAAATAATTTGATATCACATTAAATTGTTGTTCATAGAAGTCATACAGACCATCGGGCGTATAACCATCGTGTGCTAATTCTTTAGTGTTACAGATGTCCCCAGCATTTGTGCATTCCGGGAAACAATTCTTTGGTAACCTATTTTCATGTGAAGTGAGGTTTGCACCAGAGGGTTTTATATAGGCAAGGGCTTGATACCAGGCGTTTTTCCTTTTGATGTGGTTTGCTAAAGCCTTGAGCATATTATTGTAATGTAATTTGTATGCATCATTGGTCGGGTTACCGAATGGTATGGCATCTTCTTGACTCACGCAGAGCTTGTCTCTGGTTTCTTGAGAAGTATCACCATCTGCTATTGCTTCTTGGATTGCGACAGCATCTCCTGGTTTTATATGTGTATCGCCTAATAAGACGGGGTTTAACCCCAGGTTTTGATTATTGTTATCCGAACGGAATAACCAGTCAGGTGTGCCATCTTCACCGGCCTTTATTGCGATGGAATACATTTTACCGTGTCGAACCGCACGCTCTATTTCATAATCAAGCCGTTCCCAATTATAACTGCTGTCGAGTAGGTCCCATGTGTCATTTGAGGCGTTAGGATTGTTACGTTTCCATGTTGGTAGAAGTTCATTCCAGTTAAACCTAAGCAAAACACCTGTTATGCCAGGATTGGTAAGTGTCTCATCATGGAGAGTATCAACAAGATAGTCTCTATTTTTTCTATTTCGACCCATAACGAATATACCAGCGGGTGCTCGATGCATAGGACCTGTGAAATCAAGCGTTGATTTTTCGTTATAAGCTGAGAATGTGGTACATGAGTTGGGGCCATAGCCGTACTTTGCACTCGGTATGATTGCAATACTTCCTGACTCACCTTCTGGGAAAGTCCAGCGAACCGTATCACCATGTTTTATTGTGATAGTTGGTAAATGTGAATGATAATCACCTCCATCCTCATCAAAGACCCAACCGAAAGAGCCATCGCTATAGACAGCGACTCTGTGTGTAGTAACTGCATTCACGCTTGTGCCAAATAAAATTCCAGACAGCAGCAGAGACCAAATTGATAAGCTTTTCATGAATTCTCCCCCGAGAAAGATCGAAACATTATTATTCTTTAATTACTGAAGCAGTCTAGTGAATTAGAACCATGTCAGTAAGGTAAATAAGTCACAGTTATTGTTGATTTGTGAGTAAGTGGGGGGGATGATACTCATATATATAGATAATAAAAATCGGGAAATTACTGGAAATGTTGTAATCATATGCTTACAGGAGAGTTAGGTGATTAGTGCTTTTTTATATAAATGTTCGGCTGAGATAGATCTGCATTCCTACGAAATAGTGAAAACATAGAAATAATTAAACAGAACTAAAGACTAAGTGAAATGTATGAAGACCGCTTTTGCATGGAAACTCGGCCGTAAATACTCTAACGATACTTCCGCTTTCGCGGATAAGCAGAAGTTATGCTAAGTCTTAATCTTATGTAAATAATTTTATCAGTCTAGCCTGACCGCAAAGACTTCTTCCAGGGATGTGATGCCTCGTCTTGCCAGCTCGATGGCATTTTGTGTCAGGCTTAATAGGCCCTGTTTAAGCGCAAGTTTACGTAACTGTCCTTCTGATGCGCCAGCATTTATGAGCTCGATCATTTTTGGAGATATCGTAAGTAGTTCAGCAGCGGTGGTACGTCCATGATAGCCAGTGTGATTACATTGATCACAGCCTTTGCCATGATAGAAGGTGTCGTTGTCGTTTAATTTGAGCACCTGCTTGATCATGTCCGGTATATCTGTATCTTCTTCACGACAGTCTGTACAGACCTTTCTTACCAGCCGTTGTGCCAGTACACCAAGCAAGGTTGAGCTCACCAGATATGGCTCAATACCCATTTCAGTCAGTCGGGTGATGGCACTGACTGAATCATTGGTGTGCAGTGTGCTCATAACAAGATGACCGGTGAGTGCGGATTTAACCGCAATGCGCCCTGTTTCCAGATCACGAATCTCACCAACCATGATTACATCAGGGTCATGGCGCAGGATATGACGCAGTGCTTCAGCGAATGAATAGCCTATTATATTGCTAATCTGCATTTGCTCTACGCCATCCATGTCGTACTCAACCGGGTCTTCAACAGTGATGATATGTGGGCCGCGCTTTTTAATTTCGCTGAGCATCGCATAGAGAGTGGTTGATTTACCGGAACCGGTTGGCCCGGTAACAAGAAATACGCCGTGATTATGCGTCATCAGCAATTTTAACTGCTCAAGATCTTTATCGATAAAGCCTAGTTCTTCCAGTGACAACAGGCCCATATCTTTATCAAGGATTCGAATAACGGCGCTCTCACCTTTGACACTGGGCATAATTGAAATGCGCAGGTCAATGCTCTTATTCTGATGAAAGAGACGAGCATGGCCATCCTGAGGGCGGCGTCGCTCGGCAATATCCATGCGCCCAATAATCTTGATACGGGCAATCAGTGGCATCAGTAGTGAATTGTCTATGGCACGTGAGAACTGTAGTACGCCATCTATACGATAGAAAATATCGGTATGATCTCGGCCAGGTCGAATATGAATATCAGAGGCATTGCGTAAGACGCCCTGCAGAATAATGGCATTAATCAGTCTGACAACAGGCCGTTTTGTGGCCTCCTGCTCAATAATACTGCGCGAGGTATCTTCACCTGATTGACTGCTTTCAAACTTGGTATCTGCAGTGATTTCTTCGATTAACTGTGTCTGGTCAATGCTGCCATAGTAAGTGCCTACGGCCCAGTTGAGATCCTCGCGTGTAGCGATCACAGATTCAATGCGATGATTTGTATGGAACTGCAATGCCTCAACGATGTGCATATCGAGTGGGTTTTCCATCGCAATGACCAGCCGGTCATTACTGATCGTTAATGGTATGACGTTATACAGCAACGCGATTTCGGCCGAGATTTCATTGAGTATTTCGGGTCGAGGAATAATGTTGCGAATAGCGACATGCGGCACACCAAGTTTGTAGGCAAGTGTCTGATTAACGTCCTGTTGCCACACCAGGCCTAGTGACACGAGAATATGTCCAAGCTGGGTATCGGGGTGCTGTTGTTGCTCTTCCAGCGCGCGATCAAGACCTTTCTGATTCAGCATGCCCTGTTGTAACAGCAGCTGGCCAAGCTTTTCATTATGCTCGGGACGTGTGCCCCATATCGCCTGTTCAAGAGTGTCTATCGACGTAATCTCTTGCCCATCGGTGGCGAAATGTAAATGTTCTGAAGGCTTGTTTGGCATCGCGTCAGCGCAGGTTGTGACTATTGATATACCTTATCGGCAGGAGTATGCCAGTACATTAATGCCTGACTAGAATTGGTGAATTTTACTGAAATGCGCCCTTTTTCATGAGAAATTGGCTCATTGTGGTGTGGAACTCACTGCCTCGACAGAGGCAGTGAGTGGGCATGGCTACCAGCCAAATATCATATTCTCACGCAGCAGATTCTGATTTTCATAATCAGTCGTGTTAGCAGGTATGAATTTACGTGATTTTGAGGCAAAGCGGTCAAACAAGGGCTGTGTGGCGCTTTGCCTATCATCAGTTAAGGCAGTAAGCAGGGACAGTTTTGCCGTTGCGGGCAACTTCCTGTTTACGGTAATACCCTGGTTTGTCAGTGCTTCACTGTTTTCCATCACATTCAGGCTGTTACGCGTTGTGGCATCGAGCTTTTTCTTGAAAAAGCTGCGGCGCATAATTCCGCCGATACAGGTGCCATCGTTGATTTTCTTAGCAATCTGTTTCATGCCGCCTCTTACCATGACAAATTCGGGCTGTCTGGTTGGGTTAGGGAACATGGCATACAGGCTCATGGCGCCGAGGTTAGGAGATGGCAGGGTACAGAGCTTTTTACCGACCAGATCACGGGTCTTCTTGATATTCGTCTCTGTTTTTTTCACTACCAGGCTGAAATCCAGTACGCCTGGCAGCTTCACCAGTGGTTCGGCCTGGGCACTCTCGATGCGCCATGCGGCGAAGTGGGGACCATCAAAAATGATGTCGTAATTGCCTTGTTTCATGTTTTTTTCGTACTTTTTCCAGTCCTGCGGGTGGCGGTAGGTGACTTTCTGGCCAAGTCGGTTACTAAGCATCTCTGCGATCGGGCCATAGAGCTTGGCACCCGCATCGACAGATTCACGCGGCGGTGCCGTTAAAATAAGCTCAGCGCTGGCAATTCCAGTCAGACAAAGACTGAGTAATGGTAAAATGATTGCATTTTTAAGCATACTTCCCCCAAATATGGTGTATGTGATATCAAAATTGGTTGTTGAGAGTGTTATCGTCCAGAAACAATATTAGTTAATACTAATATGAAATGAATATTTTAATGTATATATTAATAATATCTATGGGTTGTATCAAAAAATGTTAAAGCTGAGTAAATTTGTCGTTTGCAGGAGCCCTATTCATGGTCGAGGCGTTTTTGCCAGCAAAACAATACATAAAGATGAAATTATTGGGGTGCTAAAAGGTTATCCGACCAATCGCCCTGGCTGTTACGTACTCTGGACCGGGCCCTTTACCGGACTCAGAATTACCTGCGATCTGCGATTTTTAAATCATGCCGATGAGCCCAATGCCTGCATTCTCGATAATCTTGAGCTGATCGCGCTTGAAGACATTATGCCAGGGACGGAAATTACCCATGACTATGAGCAGGAATGACCTTTCAGCTCATTTACAGATGATTGCTTGCTAAAAAAAAGGTGGCTCGCAAGCGAGCCACCAACTATGCCCAGGCGGGCAAAGTGCACAGTGTGTGCACGGGGGAATCGATTCAGCGCTAATTATTAAGCCGCTTTCACCTCTTTGAGATGTGCTTCGAGTTCTTCCGAGCCACCAATATAGGTACCATTGATGAAAATCTGCGGCACTGTTGAGCGAGCTGAAACAGCACGCAATGTGGCTTCGGTGTAGTCCTGGTTTAGAATCAGTTCTTCATAGTCGATTCCGGCATCATTCAGCATGCCCTTCGCACGTACACAAAAAGGACAGCCCTCACGAGTGAAAATGGTGACGTCCTCTGGTTTTGCAGCATCAGGCGCAATATGTGCCAGCATGGTGTCAGCGTCAGAGACTTCAAAGGGATCGCCAGGTTGGTCAGGTTCAATAAACATCTTTTCAATAACCCCATCCTTAACCAGCATAGAGTAGCGCCATGAGCGCATGCCAAAACCCAGATCAGCCTTGTCTACCAGCATACCCATGCCCTTAGTGAACTCACCATTACCATCTGGCAGGAAGGTGACATTGTCAGCATGTTGCTCTGATTTCCATTCATTCATGACAAAGGCATCGTTGACTGATACACAGATAACATCATCAACACCATGTTGTTTAAACGCAGGGCTCAGCTGGTTATAGCGTGGTACGTGAGTTGATGAGCAGGTTGGTGTAAAAGCGCCAGGTAATGAAAAGACGATGACGGTTTTACCTTTAAAGATGTCATCAGAACTGACGTCAAGCCACTCGTGATCGCGACGTGTACGGAAAATGACCTGTGGTATCTTTTTACCTTCTCTGTTTTCTAGCATGATATTTCCCTCATTAAGATTTCAGTGATGTTCAATAAGCAGCGCTATGTGTGGCACTGCATTCTCTTCAAACTATGTGAGGTATTTTGCGGGTAAACCGATGATTTATAAAATCGTTTAAATAGATATTATCGATAGGCTATGCCTATCATATATATTTTGAATTCTTAATAGATCTATCGAGAAGTCATCCAGAAAGTTAGTGACACATTTAGCGGGTTTTTAGGTGTTATTTTGGGGCAGTCTTTCTTTTTTTAACCAGGTTTACCGTATTGGGCAAGTTTGAGGTGATGATAGTAGCGAGCGCTTCAATGGCGGCGTGTCGGGGAAAACTACGGCGATAGGCAATAACAATACGCCGTTTGGCATTTGACCAGTTAAGCGGCTGTGCCACAACACCACTGCCACTGGTCCAGCTGCCAAGCATGGCCAGTGCCGGAACCAGGGTAATACCAAAGCCTGCACTAACTAGCTGGATCAGGGTTTCAAGGCTCGCGGCGCGCAGATCCGCCATATCACCCTGCTGCTGACGTTCGTGTAAATGACAGATATCCATAGCCTGATCGGCAAGGCAGTGCCCTTCGGCCAGTAATAAAAGGTTTTCATGGTCGATATCGCGTCGGGTGATTTTTTCTTTTTCGTAGAATTCATGCTTTCTTGGATAGGCGACCCAAAACGGCTCATCAAATAGCGCGAAGCTGGCCAGCTCCTCTTGCTCAACGGGCGTGGCCAGCAATGCAGCGTCAATCTGATGATGCAAAAGCCGATCAACGAGGGTTTCTGTCTGTTCTTCTGATAACACCATACGCATCTTGGGGTGCTGTTTTTGCAGTGGCTGTAAAATAAGCGGCATCAGGTACGGGCTAAGGGTAGGAATAGCACCCACGCGTAACGGGCCTGCGAGTGGATCCTGGTGCGCCTGTGCCAGCTGGACGATGGCATCAGCCTGTTCAATCATTGTATTGGCGAGCCGTATGATAGATTCGCCTATCGGTGTGACCTCAACTGAACGGTTGGTGCGTTCAAAGATGGCAATACCAAGTTCTGCTTCAAGTTTTTTAATCTGGCCACTCAACGTAGGCTGGCTAACAAAACACCGTTGTGCGGCTTTACCAAAGTGGCGTGTCTCTGACACGGCAATAATGTATTTCAGATCGCGTAAATTCATTATGTTTTAATGATAGGTTAAAACGATTAATATTGTTATATTGTTTATTAACACCAATCAACAAGAATTATATGGGATATCTTAGCGGCAGGTCATTGTTTACGTCACCAGGCGGCGACATGCTTAGCTAAATATGCCTATAATGCGGTATAGCGTGGTATCAATAACAATAAATCAAGCGGAGATACTATTGTGCCTGTTGATCAAAATTCCCATGCCCGTCCAGTTATTTTCGGTGAAGTCCTATTTGACTGTTTTCCAGATGGCAAGCAGATACTCGGTGGTGCACCGTTTAATGTTGCGTGGCACCTGAAAGGATTTGGTCTGAACCCCTTGTTCATTAGCAGAGTTGGCCAGGATACAGAGGGCGAGCTGGTATTAGCGAAAATGATTGAATGGGGTATGGATAGTAAAGGTCTGCAGCTTGATGCGAAGTACCCAACGGGTCGTGTGGTGGTATCGCTTGATAATGGCCAGCCCTCTTACGATATTGTTGATGATCAGGCCTATGATTTCATCAATGCTACCTTAGCCAGCGATATGATGGCAGAGCATGACTGTAATATGTTGTATTACGGTACGCTAGCGACGCGTCAGTCGACTTCGCGAAGCGCGCTAGAAAAAATGCGCGCCAGTGCTGTACCTGCATTTGTTGATATTAACCTGCGAGAACCCTGGTGGGATCATACGATGGTTGCAGATGCGATTAAGGGTGCCGCTATCGTCAAGCTGAATGAAATTGAACTGGCTGAAATTCTCAACTGTGAGCCGGTCACGAAAGACATTATTAAACAAAAAGCAGACATCATGATGAGTCGTTATGATGTTAAAGAACTGATTGTCACCTTTGGCGAGGAGGGAGCGTGTTATATCGGTGACGATATTGAGTTTTGTGCTATTCCGCCAGCCGTCAACAAGATTGAAGATACCGTTGGTGCCGGTGATGCTTTCACGGCCGCTACCATCTACGGAATCATTAATAACTGGCCAATTGAAAAACGTTTACAAAAGGCACTGGTATTTGCAGCCGAGGTGTGTAAACAGCGTGGCGCGACCAGTACGAACAAGTCACTCTATCAGGCGTTTCTTAACGAGTAATATTGTTAGCTGATTTCGCGACTGAAATCGTAGTCGGGCTTTTCAAGCGGTAACTGTAAATAATTACCATGGATGAAATCAATGCGTTGCCCTTTCAGGATTGATAAGGATGCACGGTTTTCAATATGCATAGCAATCGCACGCCGCGCCGATTTATGCATGCGTAATGAAAAGTCTGTCAGGTAATTTAAACTATCTTCACTGCTTGAAATGTTGTGTGTGAAATTCGCACCCAGCTTAACAAAGTGGTGAGGTAGAAAATCAAGCAAATAATCCAGGTGTTTACCAGTATGCTGTAATGACAGGCATATACGGCAACTAAGCTTCATTACCTTGTTAATAAACAGACGTGTTTCGCGAAGATGCGTACTGGCTACTTCTTCCGAAATAGTAAACACAAATCGTTTACCACTCAATCTTGCTGATTTTAGTTTCAGATGCATCCATTCAGGCAATTCATTTTCCAGAATGGATTCAGCGCTCAGTGGCATAAATAAAATTGTCTTTTTCTTTTGTTTCTTATCATCAACGAGAAAATCAAATGCCTGATTTAAAATTATCTTATCAATTTGACTATTGACGGCACACAATGAGGCATTCGAAAGAATGGGTTCGTGTGGTACTTCCTGACCTTCTGCTGTCTGGCGAAAAACCATGGCATCATATTTTTCACCTGATGCATCTTGCAAACTAATAAGTGGCTGAAAGCGAAGCTTGAACTTGTTTGCCACAATTGCTTCATCAAGCTCGGCTTTTTGTTCGAGCGTGCGGCCTACCGTGATGACATTATCTTTCTGCAAGTTGAAAATATGGTAACGCTTACCATTGGTTCTTTGTCGAGCGATTTCAACAGCGGTATGAGTATTCGCAAGTATTTCCTGCGCTCTACAGTCCTGACCATCAAGCAGTGTAATGCCGATTGAAATATCCAGTTTGACGCAGTGCGAATCGATCTCACTGGCATAGCTGTCAATGCTTTCATGTAAGTCTTCGACATAGGATTCAATATCATCCTGAAACAGAAGTGCTACAAGAGTATTATCGTTAAGACGCGACAGACGTTCATGTGAGGTAAGATGATCCAGTACATAGAGAGTGAAATCACCGATGACAGTTTCGGTATTGGGTACACCAATGGTCTCGCGTAAAGGCGACAGGTTACCCAGGTCTATGCACATCAGTGCCGCCTGATTGATTTGCTCACCTGCCTGACGACCGTATAGCGTCGCTGTTAGATAAGCATTAAATTGTTCTCGGTCTATGGCTGTTCGCACCGGCTTGTCTGCCGTTTGCTCTACAGGCAAATCCCTAATACGCTGTAGTTTCGTCATCACAGTATTAATTAATGTTAGAGGATCAGTCCGTTTACTTAGCAGGTCACTGTCCTGTGTGTTTAATTCCTCACGTTCTTCATCAGTCAATGTAGATGACAGGAACACGATGGGCGTGCTGATGTGGCGATCCTGCGAGAGGATAGTCTTCACCAGCGATTGCCCATTATATTTCGCAATGGCTAGATCCATCAATATTATTTCGGGTCTAAAATCGCGCAGATATGGCATGATCTGATCTGGATCAGAAATAATGCGCGCGTCGATGCCTTCACTCTTTAATATTAGCGCAATTCGCCTGGCTGATTCAGGATCGGCATCAATAATTAGCGTACGGTAAGCCGTTTGGTGAGGAGCAGTTAGCTCTATGTCCATGTTTTTAAGTGACATTATGTTTTTTATACAGAGTTATTGGCAGTAATAGTTATTGCGTCCACAGGGCAATGATCTTTAACCCTTAATGCTTGACAGTAAAATACGACAGGCGCACACTCCCGCCCTATGAAAACGTTTTATCCACATACACGAATGCTAGTGATTACAGGGCTACATGCGCATAAGCGTGCATGGGCTGTTATCGCTGTGGCTATGGGGAATTTCGTTTAGTTAGTTAAGTAAAACTTAAGAATCCTAAAGGCCACAGAGTTTGAATTCTGTGGCCTTTTTTTTTATTAAACACAAGGAGTGCGCAAGATGTCTGTGTTGCTGGGATATCTGATCGTCGTTGCGATCTGGTCTACAACACCGCTAGCTATTAAATGGAGTGGTGAAGGTAGTGGCTTTCTGTTTGGGGTAAGCAGCCGTATGCTTATCGGCCTGCTGGTCTGTGTTGTCATCATGTCGCTTCTGCGTCGTGTATTGCCGATGGATAAACACGCTCGCCTTACCTATGTGGCAGGATCGCTGGCCGTTTATGCCGCCATGTTGAGTGTCTATTGGGGAGCGCAATTTATTCCATCTGGCCTGGTATCAGTCGTGTTCGGTCTGACACCGGTATTAACAGGTATCTTTGCAAGCTTGTGGTTGCGCGAACATGCGCTCACCCCTGTAAAAATCCTCGGCCTGTTATTGAGCCTCGCTGGCCTGGTACTGATTTTCGAGATAAGCCTCGATTTGAGTATTACGGCTGCCTATGGTGTGGCAGGTGTATTCGTGGGCGTGATATTTCACTCATTGAGTACAGTGTGGATAAAACGTATTGGTAGCGATATTTCGGCCATGGCGATGACAACCGGTTGTCTGATGTTATCAGTCCCGATGTTTCTGACGACCTGGTGGATATTTGATGGTGCCATGCCAATGGAAGTACCGGAGCGTACCGGCAGTGCAATTATCTACCTGGGAATTGTAGGTTCCGTGATTGGTTACCTGATGTTTTTCTATGTACTGAAAAATACAACTGCGACGCAGGTAGGGCTGATTCCATTGATAACGCCTGTGCTGGCCTTATTACTTGGCACGCAGCTGAATAATGAGATTATTACTGCAAACATCTGGACGGGGACCGCGCTAGTGATGTTTGGCCTGAGTGTATTTCAGTGGGGTCATGTGGTTTGGCGTAGAAGAAAGAATGCCTCAGCACAGAAACAGGCGGTAGAGCTGGAATGAGGTTATTTTGTACTGTATAAATCTGCCTATCAGGCAGTGAAGCATGTAAAATAGACACATGGATGTGTCTGATTTACTAGATTCATTAAACGATGTGCAACGCGAGGCAGTTGCCGCCGCGCCGGGTAATATGCTCATTGTGGCCGGAGCTGGCAGTGGCAAGACCCGTGTGCTGGCACATCGCATTGCCTACCTGGTGCGTACACAGCAGGCATCACCTAATGGAATTCTTGCTGTTACCTTCACGAATAAGGCTGCGCGTGAAATGCGCGGTCGTATTGAGCAGTTACTTGATATGCCGGTGCATGGCATGTGGATTGGTACCTTTCATGGTATCGCGCATCGTCTGCTACGTGCACACTGGCAGGAACTGGGCATACCGCAGGCATTTCAGATCATTGATTCCGATGATCAGTACCGTGTCATTCGACGCGTGTTAAAGCAGCTTGACCTTGATGAGTCACGCTGGCCACCAAAGCAGGTTCAGTGGTTTATCAATGGCAATAAAGACGAAGGCCTGCGCTCGAGTCAGATGGATGCGAATGGTGATGTGCATCAGCAGCAATTGATTAAAATCTATGCCGCCTACGAGGAGGTCTGTGATCGCTCGGGCTTGATCGATTTTGCCGAGTTGCTATTACGAGCACATGAATTATGGCTCAAGCACCCTGCGGTGTTGCAACATTATCAGCAGCGTTTCCCCTTTATTCTGGTTGACGAATTTCAGGATACCAATGCAATCCAGTATGCATGGTTGCGTATGCTTGCCAGTGATCGAAATCATATGTTTGCGGTAGGTGATGATGACCAGTCTATTTATGGCTGGCGTGGTGCACGTATTGAAAATATTCAGCGCTTTAGTGAAGATTTACCAAACACCTTAATATTAAGGCTCGAACAGAATTATCGCTCAACGTGCACTATTCTCAACGCCGCGAATGAACTCATCGCCAATAATGATGGCCGACTTGGCAAAAACCTGTGGACCAGTGGCGAACAGGGTGAACTAATCAAGTTGTATGCCGCCTTTAATGATCAGGAAGAGGCACGTTATATCGTTGAGAATATCAATGAGGCGATACAAACCGGTATGACGCGTAGTGAGATAGCCATACTGTATCGTTCCAATGCTCAATCGCGTGTGCTGGAAGAGGCATTATTACGCGCCGGAATTCCCTATCGAATTTACGGTGGCATGCGATTTTTCGAGCGTGCCGAGATTAAAGATGCGCTGGCCTATCTTCGCCTGATTAATAGTCGTGACAACGATGCAGCCTTTGAACGTGTAGTGAACACACCGACACGAGGTATTGGCGATCGTAGCGTGCAGGCAGTGCGTGATTACGCACGAACTCATAAGGTATCGTTGTGGCAGGCTGCACGTGCTGTTGTTGAAAACAAGTTACTAGCAATGCGAAGCGTCAAAGCCATTGATGCCTTCTGTCAGTTAATTGAAAACATGGCTGAGCGCACACAGGATATGTCGCTAGATGAAATGGTTGATGATGCACTGCAGCAAAGTACTCTTTATGCACATCACCGCAACGACAAAACAGAAAAAGGTCGTATGCGACTGGAAAACCTTGAAGAGCTGGTGTCGGCAGCACGTCAGTTTACTTATGAAGATGAAGAAACCGACATGGATGATCTGTCAGCCTTTCTTGCCCATGCCGCACTGGAGTCCGGCGAAGAGCAGGCAAATGAATGGGAAGACAGTATCCAGATGATGACCTTGCATACAGCAAAAGGTCTGGAATTTAATCGTGTCTATCTAACCGGTCTGGAGGAAGGATTGTTTCCTCATCAGCGTTCAATCGAAGAGCCGGGTCGTCTCGAAGAAGAACGGCGCCTGTGTTATGTCGGTATGACACGCGCAAAACGTGAACTGATCATCAGCTACGCCGAGATAAGACGCCTGCATGGCATGGAGAACTATACGCAGGCATCGCGTTTTATTCAGGAGATTCCGGATGAATGTATTGATAGTGTGCGTATGGGTGGCGCCATGTCCAGAGCTCAGCCAGGCCATGCGCAGTCGCAGGTGTTTGCAGATGATAGTGGTATTGAGTTTCAGCTGGGCCAGCGTGTTAATCATGCTAAGTTTGGTGATGGTGTCATCATGAATTGCGAAGGGCATGGTGCACATGCGCGGGTGCAGGTGAATTTTGAGAGGGCGGGCTCGAAGTGGTTAGTGGCCGCCTACGCAAACTTACAAAGAACATGAACATCACTGAAGCGCGCTAACTGAGTTTGGCAATCACTAGCAAAATCCTTTTAATATTATAAACAGTATCAATATATGCTCGCTTTGATACAGGATAATTTTCATCCTGCGAACAAACCTGTAAGGTCAGCCGCGAGTATGCGCTGCATGCTTAAGTAGGCTCGCCTTCCCTGTCTCGCCCACATCAATGGCGCCTTGCTCTTACTATCCCTGTATCGCGGCGGCGCCAATGACGCAGCAGCGCATCACCCGCACCTGACTGGCAGAGGTATGGCTGGGATCGGTGTCTTTTAAAACGTGCGGGCCATGGAAGGCCAAAGCACGTTTTCATAGATTCGAGCCCCAACATGGAGGTTGGGCGAGATTGAGCCGAGGACAGCCATACCTCTGCCAGGAGGGTATTATTTAATGCTCTGTCAGGGCTGATTCAAACTTATATTCCCAATAATCAGATGAGCAAACAACGACTGCTGATAATTTAGTGTTCGTTGTTTGCCGCATTTTGTGGTTTCCGCTAGTATCGGGTCAAATAATATATATAAAGAGTGAGGATCAATATGAAACGTCGTGATTTCATCAAGGGTATTGGTGCGGGGTCACTGGTAGCAGGTAGCGCAATGGCGCCAGCTATCGCGAATGCAGCCAAAGCTGAATATAAATGGAAAATGGTCACGACCTGGCCTAAGAACTTTCCTGGTCTGGGAACAGGCGCTAATTATCTAGCCAAACTCATTGGTGAGATGAGTGGTGGGCGCATACAGGTGAAGGTATATGGCGCAAAAGAACTAGTGCCACCATTTGAGATCTTCGATGCGGTGTCTCGTGGTACAGCAGAGATGGGTCATGGTGCTGCTTACTACTGGAAAGGCAAGAGTGAGGCAGCACAGTTTTTTGCCGCGGTACCATTTGGTTTTACGGCACAGGAAATGAATGCCTGGTTGTATCATGGTGGTGGTATGGATTTATGGAAGGAAGTCTATGCCCCATTTGGTCTTGTGCCGACAGCATCTGGAAATACAGGTGTGCAGATGGGTGGCTGGTTTAACAAGTCGATTAGATCTGTTGATGACTTGAAAGGTCTGAAGATGCGTATACCGGGTCTCGGTGGTGAGGTACTGAAACGCGCAGGCGGTACTCCCGTCAGTTTGCCAGGTGGTGAGATATTTACTTCATTACAGTCAGGCGCCATTGATGCGACTGAATGGGTAGGCCCTTATAACGACCTCGCGTTTGGCTTATACAAGGCAGCCAAGTATTACTATTACCCTGGATGGCATGAGCCAGGCACAACATTGGAGTGTTTTGTTAACAAGAAGGCGCTTGAAAAACTACCGAAAGATTTACAGTCGATTGTGATTCATGCAAGTCGAGTTGCTAATCAGGATATGCTGGCTGAATATACTTCACGTAATAACACTGCGCTTGATGTGCTGGTTAATAAACATAAAGTTGATCTACGACGTTACCCCGATGATGTATTAAGAACGCTGCATAAACTCTCTGATGAAGTCGTTGCCGAAGTCGCGAATAAAGATAAAATGTCGAAGAAGGTATTTAACTCATTCACCAAGTTTCGTGACCAGGTGATTGCGTGGCATGACGTGTCAGAGAAGGCATATCTTGACGCTCGTTCACTTAAATAATTACGTTACTGTATTGTTGTGAAAACTGATTTTTCTGCATCTATCAGTATGTACGGCAAGGCAGAATTTGAAGACACATTAAAGGCCGATCTGTTACAAAACCGATCGGCCTTACCTTTAGCCCAATGCACCTTATCAGGTGGCATGATTGATGATAGTGAGCTGGCAGTCAGTATTTTATCCTGCAATGAAACCGGGTCTCTGATACAAGGTAACATTGCGGTATTCTTTACGGAGATTGTGATTTGCTGCGGATGTGGTGATGATCCGCAACCACAGTCTGTAAATGGGCTCATGCAGTTCGAACTTGATAAACGCAGCGCAGATATTCGCTTTACCGTCATTGAGGATTGAAAGTCCTACAGGAGATAGTATGAGTCTAGTGCGTTTAGCTGGCATTTTTATTATTACCTTCTTGCTTACTGCTTGTGGCGGTAATATTTCGTCAGATATTGTTGGCGAATGGCAGTCAGATAACGGCGTGCAGGATTTACAGTTTATGACATCAGGCGCATCCGTCATCACCGATCATAAAACGCAACGTCAGTACCAGGGGCAATGTCAGTTCAGTGGGACAACGATGAACTGTCAATATGAAACCTTTAAATACCCGATAATTATGGAAGTGGCTATTAGTGGCGATCAGCTAACACTGACGAGCAAAAGTGGGCGCACTGAATCCTATCGCCGTAAAGACTAATCAAGTTCTTTGGCAAGCTGATGACAAACCCTGTCATCAAGTAATAGCACCAGAGCATGACGCAATTCATTCGGCGCCTGACGTAGGCGAAACACATCAAGTTGCTGGTAGATTTCCTCGCGGCGTTCTGCTTTTGGCAGACGTAACAGGCAGCGCAGCCAGATCTTGAGTGTAATACTAAGTTCGCCAGCACGTATCAGATCTATCAGGTTCTCTATCGCTGATTCTGATTTCTCACAGGGTACAAAAACCTCATGGTAAATCTTGCGTATGCACAGCCACCAGAAGATGAGTGTAAAGCTTAGACTGTGTGTTGCGCCCTGTAGCAGGATAGCGAGATCGGAATATTTATGTTCTCCAAATACGGCAACGACAACATAAAAAATGAATATAAAGCCAGCATAGGCAAAGGGATTAAATACCCGAAACTGTAGCATGGCATACACAAAGGCAAAGAATGGAATCAGAATCAGCATGTTAAACATAAATATGAAACCAAGCTTGTCAGAATAAACGCTCTGAAATGAATTGCTGCATCCATTTTCCATCAGCTCACAATTGAGGGAAACACCAGCACTAAACAGTACTGCTGTGATAAAAGCAGATAGCAATGTGGCCACATAGCCACTCAACGTAATTCGTAGAAGATTAGTTATAAATACCATGCCTGTAGCATAGCGAACTACTTAGTACACAGAAGTGAAGCAATACCGGTAGAAATGCGAACTATTCACTGAAACGATGAAGTGAAGTGCTTAGAACAGGTTACTGTACATTTCCTTTACCAACGGAAGTATCGGCGCATAATCACGATGATAATCCGGGATCACGGGCTGTTTTATTTTCAGCTTATTGAGCATCTTGCGGCCTTCAGCAGAGTCTTGTAGCTGCAACACTGCTTGTTGTATGGCTTTTTGCAGGGCTGCGGGCACCTTTGGGTGAGCCATTAACGGGTGCGGCTTAAGCCCGGGAGTTTTATAAATGGTGCGTAACTTTTCACGTAGCTGAGAAGGCTCTCGATTGAGTGTGCGTTCTACGCCACCACCGGCGATGAATTCACCGATAACCACGCTACGATAGACGTTATCATGCGTACCAATATACATAGGCGTAAAGTTAATCTTTTCTGTTTTGCGTAAATGGCTGCGCAGGAACTTGGATGCGGCGAAGGCACTCTCTGATGGAAATACCAGTGTTTCATTGCTTAGTTGCCTTACTTTTGTGATGTTGCTGTCGGCACGTACAACCAGAATTCCATGCAGTAACTTGGCATCGCTGCGAATCAGAGGCATATAACCGTGGCGTTCATGACCAACGACACCATAGCCGGGGTTGCCATAATATAAATCAACCAGGCCGTTCTTCACATCCAGTTCAAACACGGAACGATTTTCATACACCTTGAGGCGAATATCGCTGCCTGTCTGTTTAGAGAGGTATTCCGTAAAGGGCAGCCAGTCTCGTGTGAGCAGATTTGGTGAGAGTTGTGGCGCACGCGCCAAAACATAGCTTTTATCTGACGCATGGCTGGGTAAGCTCAACATGCTGGCAGTCAGCGTAATAGAAAACACTATGTAATATAATAACTTATACACGGGTTTGAAAGTTTCTTGTTTTTGGATGCAGCATAATAGTGCGTTCACAAACCTGTCACAATTAGGTAGAGATATACTAATTATAGTAAGGTTTATGGATAAAGCACCCCAGGAAGCCACGTAGCCAGCGGTGGCCAGGCCGCCAGTAATCCAAGCATAAATAACTGAATGATAATGAAGGGGAAAATACCGCGATAGATCTGGCCCGTGGTGACTTCAGCCGGCGCCACACCACGTAAATAAAACAGCGCAAAGCCAAACGGTGGCGTCAGAAAAGAGGTTTGCAGATTAATGGCGATCATGATGCCGAGCCAGACCGGATCGAGTCCCATTGCCAGCAATACCGGCCCGACAATTGGTACAACCACGAAAGTTATCTCAATAAAGTCGAGCACAAATCCAAGCAGAAACATCAGCAGCATGACAATTAGTACCGCGCTAAAGGTACCACCAGGCAGGTTTGTCAGTAACTCACGAACCGTTTCATCGCCGCCAAAACCGCGAAACACTAGTGAAAATACCGAGGCACCGATGAAGATCATGAAGACCATGCTGGTAACACGCGTGGTACTGCGCATCACATCTTTAATCATTGCAACTGAAAGCTGACGTTGCGACAGGGCTAGTAGCATGGCGCCCACGGCACCGACGGAAGCGGCTTCGGTGGGTGTGGCAATACCTTTCAAAATAGAGCCGAGCACAGCAATAATAAGTAATAGTGGCGGAACCAGCACCTTGATGGTCTGTAGCCAGAGTTGTTGAGTCTGATTGGCATCATGGGATTGTGGTGGTGCCGCAGGCACTGCCTCTGGTTTTATCCAGGCCAGTAACAATGTATAGGTAATATATAGCATGACGAGTAACAGCCCTGGAATCAGGGCACCCGCGAACAAATCTCCCACAGAGAGCGTTTCGGGTGAAAATAAACCCATGTCGAGCTGTGCCTGCTGATAAGCCGATGACAGCACATCACCCAGTAATATAAGCACAATAGAAGGCGGAATGATCTGACCAAGCGTACCCGAGGCGCAAATAATGCCGGTGGCAGTGCTTGGTGCATAGCCGCGTTTGAGCATGGTCGGCAGGGAGAGCAGACCCATGGTGACGACTGTGGCACCAATGATACCGGTGCTGGCAGCGAGCAGCATGCCGACTAAGGTTACCGAAATCGCCAGTCCACCACGTAATTGGCCGAACAGCGCCGCCATCGTATCAAGCAGATTTTCGGCGACGCGCGAGCGTTCTAACATCACGCCCATGAAAACGAATAGCGGCACGGCGATCAGCGTCTCATTGGTCATGATGCCGTATAGCCTGAGAGGTAGCGCCTCCAGAAACGCGCCATCAAAGTGACCGCTATAGGTACCGAGCAACGCAAAAATAAGCCCAACACCGGCGAGAGTAAAAGCGACCTGGTAGCCTGCCATCAAAACGATGCAGACAGTTAGAAACATCACCAATGCAATATAGGCTTCCATAATCAGTTATTACCCTTGCTAGCAGGTGATGCGAGAGATAATACGGATTTGATGATAGTTGAAATGCCCTGCAACAAGATCAGCGCTGCCATGACGATCATGGTTGATTTCAGTAGGTAAACACCGGGTAAACCGCCCGCCTCCCTGGAGCCCTCAAGCAATGACCAGGAGCTGGCGACATAATCCCAGCTGACCCAGAAGATATAGATACTCAGTGGTAGCAGGAATACAAGGCTGCCGAGTAGATCAACCAGGGCACGAAAGCGCGGCGAACCATCACGATAAAAGATATCAACACGCACATGGCCTTCATGGCGGAGTGTATAGGCGGCGCCCAGTAAAAAAACGCAGGCGTGCATATAGGTTACTGATTCCTGCATGGCAATCCAGCCGGTATTGAAGACATAGCGCAGCACCACCACGCTAAACATAACGAGCACCATGAGTAATGTGAGCCAGGCGACACTGCGGCCGATCAGGTCATTGAGGGCATCAATGCGGTTGGCTAGATGGGCAAAGAGTCGTTGCATGTTGGCTAAGTACTTGATTTATATTGGCGGATAAAATTACCGGCGCTAGTATACCTTTTTTTCAGCCTGTCGCCGCTGCATTATTGCCCTGTTTGTGAACGGTAAACTATCCTGAAAGTAGGCCGATACAACAGAGTAATAAGGAGAATATCTGTTTCTATGTCAGCGCAACATAAAAAACCGGTTAATGTTAAGACCCTCGCCAAATTTGTGCCGATTGATGCCTTAACCCCAAATAATATACAGGAGCTCTCTGAGCACGCCTACGTCATTGACGTCAAACAGGGGGATGTCGTTTTCAATGGGCCAGAGCGCGATCATGAAAATATGTTCCTGATTGAAGGCACGATTGAGCTGCATGATGGCAGTGATGTATCCGTGATTGCCTCTGATGCGACTCAGGCGCGTTTTACCATCGCTGCGAGTAAGCCTCGCACCATGACCTGTATTGCGAAAACTGATGCAACACTATGTATGCTGGATGCCAATATGTTCGATATTCTGGTGACATGGGATCAGACAGCAGGTTACGAAGTACAGGATGTCATGGAGGATGAGGACACTGACTGGATGACAACCTTATTACAGATAGAAATTATGCAGCAGCTACCTGCGGCAAATATTCAGTCCTTGTTTATGAGTTTTGAGCGTGTCCCAGTTAAGGCAGGGACACGACTAATAACACAGGGTGAAGATGGCGACTATTTTTACATCATGCTGGAGGGTACTGCTGATGTTACGCGGAAGTCACCACGCGTCGATGAGGATATTAAACTTGCACAGTTAAATGAAGGTGAGTCTTTTGGTGAAGAGGCGCTGATTTCGAATGTGAAACGGAATGCCAGTGTTACGATGTCTACCGATGGTGTAGTGATGCGTCTTGCCAAGGACAAGTTCCTGTCATTGATGCAGGAGCCGTTGCAGCAACTCATTTCACTTAGCGATGCAGAAAAAGCGGTTGCGGAAGGGGCAGTCTGGCTTGATGTGCGTCTGCCGAGTGAATTCGCCAATGAGCATTATCCAGCTGCTGTGAATCTACCGCTGTACTTTTTGCGTAAGGATCTATCCAAGCTGGATATGGATAAACAGTATATTGTGTATTGTGATAGCGGCCGACGTAGTGCATCGGCCGCTTATTTAATGACGCAGCGTGGTTATACCGTCAGAATTCTCAAAGGTGGCATGCAGCTACACCGTGCTGCCTGACATTTTTTGTAACAGTTACGACTCAATTCGCTCTGATGCACAGAACAAGTCTCATCTTCGAGGTCAGCCGCGCGTATACGCTGCCTGCTAAACTGGGCGAGATTAAGCTGGTCACAGCACTACCACGAACAGGAGGGTAGTGGTTAATGCTGTGTAAGTGCGAATTGAAAGCTTGCTTCAATAACGCCATTCCAGATTCGTATTGTTACGGATTACTTATCAAGCTTTGAAAATTTAGAACCTTCCAGAGACAGGTTATACATCAGTCCTTTATTACTAATGATAAAGGCGATGATGGGATCCTTGATAGTATTGGTATCAAATGTCTTTGCTGCACCAAGTTCAACCAGGGCCACCGAGCCGTCAACACCTGCTTCCCAGCCATCACTGTTACGGAATTTTTTTAGAGCCTTATTGGTGGTAAAGATCATGATAATGGTTTTTGACTGTGCGCCGAGCTGAAAACCGATGGAAGCAGCTGCGGTATTGTAGTAATCAACGGTTTTGCCATTAATAAGCATGGCACCTTCACCATATTCTCCCCCGATGCCAAAACCCGCCTTAAAAACGCTTGGAAATACCAGTATGCCCTTGGCAATTTTAAGATATTCATCAGCAGCATCTACTTCTTTCTTGAAGCGCTTGAGAGCTGATTTTACTTCGATATCGATCTCTGTTTTTGAAGCAGCATGGGCTGCCTGCCCGAATGACAGGCCAAGGAAAAGCAAAAACAGCGTAAACGGTTTGAGTAACGAGTATGGCATGATGCCTCCTTGAAAAATTAATCTCGTGATTGAAGCTAAGTTATATCACATTTTAGCATTCTAAGAAGTGGATATACGCACGCATTAAGCGTTTCACTAATGATGTTTTTGTGCCCACGTAACATACCTTTGAATACTCTCATGCTGAGATAGTTGTTCAAGCGTGCACAATTCTCTGCCAAGTACTTTTTCTGTAAAGGTTTTATGTATGAAGGAATGGCATTGACGACACACAATAATGCCCTCAGTTTGCATGTATTCTAAGGAATAACGCTTACGAAACCATTTATTACGATGACAGGATTTAGGGATTAAATGATGAAAGGTAAGCAGGTGTTGATTCCCGCATAACTGACAGTTTTTCTGTTGTGGTGCATCTGGCACTACTTGGTAGTATGTGTGAACACGCCATCCCAGTCGGCAGTCAGCATCGCTTCATTGGTCGTTGTCATACGATCTTTAAGATACATATCATAGACAAATCGTTCACCATAGGTTTCTTTCAATGAGGTAAAGATTGCGCGGGCTTCATCCCATTTCTGGGAACGATATGCTTCCAGTGCCTGATGATACTGGTCAAGTTCAGCACGAATCTCATCGGTAGCATCTGCGGTACGACAGACCGGTTCATAAATCTCGACGGGTTCATCTTTGCCTTTTACCCTGACACGATCAAGATTGCGGAAAAGAAAGTCCGTCTGACCCTCACGAGTTGTTTCACCGACGATAAGCTTAACGCCATACTGTTTGGTGAGACCTTCCAGACGCGAACCCAGGTTAACGTTATCACCCAGAACGGTGTAGGCACGCCGGAATTCAGAACCCATGTTACCGACGTTCATGGAGCCAGTGTTTAGTCCTACGCCAAGATTAATTTCCGGAAAACCCTCATCCATCATTTTTGGTTTAATTTCTTCGACCTTTTCTAACATTCTGAGTGCACCTTCGATAGCATGCTTGGCGTGGTCATCATCTTGTAATGGCGCGCCCCAGAAAGCCATAATCATGTCGCCGACGTATTTATCGATAGTGCCCTGGGTGTTAAAGATAATCTCGGTCATCGGTGTGAAAAATTTGTTGAGCATGTCTTTAAGCTCTGTCGGTGTCAGTTTCTCCGAGATAGAGGTGAAGCTGCGAATGTCTGCGAATAACACGGTCATTTCACGCTTGTCACCGTCAAAGCCAAAGCCCTCATTGCTGGACATCATTTGATCGACAAGTTCTGGTGGAACATAAGAACCAAACTGATCTTTGAGTTTCTTTTTACCCTGCGATTCAAGCAGGTAGCCGTAAGCAAGATTTACAGAGGCGAGCAAACCTATCATCAATAATGGTGAAGCAATGGTCAGTACGAATTTCTGTTCAGTCCACGCCCAGACATTGCCATACACCAGCCCCGTTGCCATGAGTAAGGTAATGATGACGGAAATGAGTGGTGATGAGAATGGCAGGACTAATAGCAGGGTTAGTCCAACGACAACGGTAATGACCACATTCAGGCCATCAGCCCACTGTGGTTCACTCGGAAAAGCAGGTGTTGTGCGAGTAGGGTCGCCGGCCGCAAGTATTCCAGCAAGAATATTTGCATGCACTTCGACTCCGGGATAATAAATACTGACCGGAGTTGGTTTGATATCGCCGAGACCAATCGCACTGGTACCAACAAAAGCGACTTTTGCCTCAAGTAGTTCACGAGGAGTGCGACCATTAAGCACATCGCTGGCCGGTATATAATGAAAACTATAGGGGCCACCACGGTAAGGAATGATCACTTCACCTTTGCCATTGACGGGGATAAGCATATCGTCAGTAAACTTGATGTGCTCAACGGAGATGCTGTCACCAATTTCAGAGGTAACCAGCTCTACTTCTTCGGTAAAGAGATATTTACGTGCAACATCCAGGGCAAGAGCCGGGTAAATTTCGCCATCAAGCTGAAATAACAATTTTGAACGACGTATAACACCATCGGCATCAGGAGCTGCGTTGAAAAAGCCACTACCCCTGGCTTTACGTTGCAGCATTTTGATATTCCCGGCAAAGCCAACTGCCTTTGGTAATAAGGAATTTGAGTAATCAAAGGGATTTTTAATTTTCAAAGGCTGACCCGGAGAGCCTGTACGTAGTTCATTTCCCTGTTTGAATGCATAGCCAAGAACGACATCTTTATCGGCTAATGTGCGTGAAAGTGCCAGGTCACCATCAAAGGCGAGTGCCATGGTTTCAATATTGTAAAGAAAGTCTTCATTAACGCCATCAAAGTCCTCATTACTTGAGGTAATCTTTTTAACCAGTGTGTTAGCAACATTATCTTCTGGTTCGGCGAAGACGATATCAAATGCGGTAACGATGACCCCATATTCAGTTAGCTTATCAACCAGGCGGGCAATCTTTGCGCGCGGCCAGGGCCAGCGTCCTTCATCTTTGAGCGATTGATCATCAACGTCAATGACAACGATTTCAGGATGCTTTTCGATCTGTTTGGGTAAGGTCTGTTGTAAGCGCAGGTCATAAGCAAGCCAGTCCATGCGATCACGTAAACCCTGCACAAAGGGAAACTGAGATTGCTGGAAAAAAAGTGTAAGAACGACAACCACCATTCCGATCAGCATCGGAATGATGCGGCGCTTGAATATAATTTTTGTCATACGCATAGGCTAGTGCTATACCCTGGAGAATAGTATAGATACTATCAGTTAATATTTGTTATTCAAGGCGATACTGTAACTGCTGCTGATAACCTGACAGTAGAGTCGTTAATGCTTCATTCAACAGATTCTCGATGTGTTGTTTATGATCGAGGAAATGTACCGTTTGTAATTTTTCACAATAATTATTGTCCTGTAATGCACCGCTGATATCCAGATCAGTGATATATATAGGATAAGGATTAAAATCGCTACGACGCGAGAGGATATATTCAGCCATGCGTAAATACATATCTCTGCCGTACTGAATCACCGAAAACTCCATATCATCACAGTAAAGACGATAATAGGTTTTGCCCTCTTTATCTGCCTCGAGAACCGCCTCTATCTGTGTGTAGTGTGACTGATGGTCGAAAGGACGGAATGACTGCTTCTCAGCCCTAAAGGCTCCCTGCTTTGACGAATACAGGCGGAAGAAAGATATTTCTGAAATTGGCGACGCCAGCAACGGATTGTTCTGCATAATGCAAATACGTTTTATGACACTGGAAAGAAATCTATCTAGTTGTACCATCAGTGTTTCATGATTAAAAAATTCCATGGTTTGTGTAAACAACGAACCTTTTTCATCAATGATATAAACGCGGGCCTGTTTGTTTTCACAAAAGTAATAGACATTGATTCGCCCTTCATTCTGGTTGGAATACAATACGGGTAAAAGTGAATCAGAGTTAATATAGGAGTCGAATTTGACTTCACTATATTCCTGCTGTGGGTAAGCAAGCAAATCAATGAGATCATCATAAGAAGGCACACGTTGATAGTAAGGTGCCTGTTGTGACATCTGAATCACATAGTACACATTATCAACCTGTATAATATAACGTTTGTGAAAGGCTTCTTTATTATCCAGATAATATTCAGAGATATTATCAAATAACTCGGTAACTCGTTTTGATATAGTCGCGCTAAGAGTTGACGAAAAGCTGTAGGCCTTCAAAGGATGAATGTTTTCAGCACCCCTGCCAACACATGCCTGAATGTATTCAGTAATACATTGCATAATGCCTGTTACACCTTCGTAGCGCTTATATATAATCTCTTTCCAGTTACTAACGGCAACCTGATCAAAAGTCATAACAAGGTTTTCAGAAAGGCCACTGTAATTAAATGCATCACTGCGATTCGAGATAAGATGCTGCCCATTAACACTAAGTTTGTACATAGGATCAACGGCAATATTTACAAACAGGGTACAATGTACGGGGAATGAGGTTTTTTCATATTCTTCAAGACCAACAGGTCTTGCGTCGATACGATGAAAATCCTGTGAGAACGTCAGTATGATTTCTTTGAGCTCGCGTAGTTTCAAGCGCTCACTGCTATATAAACGTATTCGTGTGCCCCGCCCGATGAGAGTATTAAAGTAGGCCCATGCAATGAGTTCAATTAAGGTGCTGGTTTGTTTTAATGGTTTACTCTGTGCTATTTCAGAACTCGCTACCGAACCACGATGTACAGACCAGATTTCCTGACCTGTTGAGGTCGTTTGTGAAAAGGTCAGCATGTCCTCATGCAGGTTGGGTGAGATGTCAGGATTTAATACCTCTATTTTTCCTTGCTTGCGCTCAAAGTAGGCGTATAACTTGCGACCCAGCTTGGTCATGTCAGCTTCATTAATGAGATTCTGATTAGAATGCTGTTTGGCAAAAGCAGATAGCACGCGATAACTTTGCGTTAGCTCGTTGACCAGCAGGTTCTTTTCCTCCATAACGCGCTCAACCTTCCAGGAATCACGAGTATCCAGAGTCTGTATAGTGGCATTATCCCAGCCCCAGTTATCGGTCAGCTCTTTCATTGCTTCGTAGCGCCAGGCGTCGTCATGTGAAACCTTTCTGCTAAGTCGCAGATTGGTTTTGAAATACATGCAACGACGCATGAGTTCCTGGCGATCATGTTCATGGCGTTGTTCAAGATAATTATCGATGTGTTTGCACATCATGATGTAGGGGTCTACCTGATTGATGTTATATTCATCGCCATAAACAAAGTCTTTGTACTGCGTGGAAAGCAAACGATAATCCGGGTAACTGTCAGCATAGGTTTCCATTAGCTGAATTTTGAGAATTGATTTATAAGGCGACTCTATGCCCTTCGAGAGTTGCCACAGAGAGGCACCAAAAAACTCACCAGCAGGGATAACGCCGATACCACCAAGATCGACACTTTCATTATTACGAATAAAACGTTTGTGAGTGAGTTCTTCTATGGTGTCATCATAATCAAGCTCATGTTCAGGCGGCACTAACCACCAGATTGGGTAACGTCCTGCAACCAGCAGTCCACTGCGGTAAAACTCTTCCAGTAGTAGATGATGTTGAGCACTGCCACTGGAGTCATTATCCACCTCACCATGCTGACGGTTTTTAAATTCGTATTCATCAAAGATAAAAATATGGATCTCTAGGCCCTGTTGTAGTGCCCAGTGCTCAATGCCGCGCGCTTTTTCCTGCAACTCACTACGCTGTTGAGTATCCAGGCGCGGGTCATGACAGACCCAGATGTCAAAATCACTCTTAGCAGAGTAGGCAATACTGCCAGTACTGCCGGTAAGGAAGATTGAGAAGATATCGTATTTTGGGTATGCGCGGCGCTTATAGGAAAAGCTTTTGGCGAGCCGCCGGGCCGCCAGCAGTGAAGATTTGGTTGGGTTGTAGTTGGAAATACCCTTGGGTGTGGCGCCACTGACGTAGCCGGGCAGGATCGGATGATTGACGTGAAAAAACAGCGGCAGCAGTTTGAGAAAATCTCTGTGCCGTAGACGCAGACCCTGCTGAGTGCGCCGCAATCGGTCTAGATTGAGCGCAAAAAACCGCCTTTTGACATGCTGGATGTCATACATGAATGGTTATTCCAGAATTTACTTACCCACTATATATAACGGCTGCAAATTGGCTTTGCTGTAGAAACAGTAGTAAATGCAGGGGAACCACTAAGGAATCCTTATCTCGTTGTTTTTATTATGTTTAATAATAAAAGGCCTGGTGCGTCTCAAGCCAGATGACTGCCTGCCGATAGTTATCTCCAACGATCATGGGATTTTTTGCGGATTTGACTATGCTATTAGATATAACAACCCATCTAAACATGGAGAGATTTAACATGTCGGATGCACTTGAACAGTTTTCTGTTGAGCAGTGCCTACAAAATGTGCCCTTTGGTGTCATTGTGGTGAACCAGGAGGATAAAATCCTCTGGGCAAATGAGCAGATGTCGAAATTCCTGCATATGCCGGCGGTCGACATTAGTCGCCTCGCCGCCAGTCCCCATCAGGCAGAGCACATTGCGGCGATACTTGAAGGCAAGGCAGGTGTTCTGATTCCGGCTGATGATGAACACAGTGAGCGCTATTTAAAATGCCATGCTCGGCAGCAGGGCATGATGACGCTACGTTTTTATGAAGATATCAGCGAAAAAGTCGATTTAAGGACACGTCTTGAGGCCTTGTCGATTAACGACCATATCACTGGTGTGCTGAATCAGCGTGGTCTGTTTCGTGATCTTGAACCACTGGTATCGCGCAGTCGCCGCTACGGTAATGTACTGTCGCTGTTTATTTTGTCGGTCGATAATATCGATGCATTTACCGAGGCCACCGCGGATGACGTGATGCTGGCCATCAGTCGATTATTGCGAGACGAGATGCGTTGGGCCGATATGATTGGTCGCCTGTCTGATACCGAATTCATGATTATCTTGCCAGAAACAGGTATTGATGCCGCCGTCACGCTGAGTGAAAAGATTATCGGTAAAATCGGTGAGATTACTTTACAGCAGGGTACCGAGATTATTGTGCATAGCGGTAATACTGAATGGCAGCGTGGTGATGATGTCAGTCTGTTAATGAAACGTGCACGTGATGAATTAAAAGCCGCCCAGCAGGGTGGCCACAAAGCCGCGAGTTAGTCGCCGTATTCATCGGCGCGCCGCGCATCCCCTTTTACCTTATCAACAGGATAGCGATCTTCATTGATCGCTATCTTGCTATAGGCAGACTCGATTAAATCCACATCCAGCTGATCGGCGGTGCGTATCAGATAAATCAGAATATCTGCGAGCTCATGAGCAACAGCCTGTTTCTTGTCAGCCGGTAACTGCTCGCTTTGTTTTGCATCAAGCCACTGAAAATGCTCAACCAGTTCCGCTGCCTCGGCGATCAATGCCATCGACAGGTTTTTCGGATTATGGAATTGCTCCCAGTCACGTTCTTTTGCAAAGCGTGACAAACGCTCACGCAGTTGCTCCAGACTATCACTCATTTATCTGACAGACGTGCACGCGCACGTTGAATGGCCTGCTTAACCTGGTTTGGTGCAGTACCACCGAAATGGTCGCGCGCTGCCACCGAGCCTTCAAGAGTAAGGACATCGAAAACATCCTGTTCGATGCGATCGCAATGCTGCTTAAAAACATCAAGTGACAGTTCATGTAGATCACATTTTTTATCGATACATTCACGCACCAAAGTACCGACGATTTCATGTGCATCACGAAAGGCAATGCCTTTTCTCACCAGGTAATCCGCCAGGTCAGTCGCTGTAGAAAAGCCTAACGCAGCGGCCTGCTTTAGATTATCGGCCTTTACCTGCATACCAGGTAACATCTCACAGTACAGGCGTAGTGACGCAGCCAGTGTATCGATACAGTCGAACAATGGTTCTTTGTCTTCCTGATTATCCTTATTGTAGGCGAGTGGCTGTGACTTCATGATCGTTAGTATCGACATCAGATCACCATAGACACGCCCAGACTTGCCGCGCACCACTTCTGGCACATCAGGGTTTTTCTTTTGCGGCATGATGGACGAGCCAGTGCAAAAGCTGTCACCCAGATCAACAAAATCAAACTGCGCCGATGACCACAGGATCAATTCTTCAGAGAAGCGTGACAGGTGCATCATGACGGTTGCAGCCGCAGCGATAAATTCAATAATAAAATCACGATCACTGACTGCATCGAGTGAATTTTCTGCAACGCTAGCAAAGCCAAGTAGTTCCGCTGTGTAGTGACGGTCAATCGGATAACTAGTACCCGCGAGGGCAGCAGAACCCAGTGGCATCACGTTGACACGCTTGCGACAGTCCTGCATACGCGCATGATCACGCGCCAGCATTTCCTGCCAGGCCAGCATATGATGACCAAACGTAATCGGCTGCGCAGTTTGTAAATGCGTGTAGCCAGGCATAATGGTATCGACCTCACGCTCGGCAATATCAATACAGATTTTTTGCAGGTAAGCGAGCGTTGCAATAATGGTATCAATCTCATCACGCAGATAGAGACGCATGTCGGTGGCTACCTGATCATTTCTGGAACGTGCGGTATGTAATTTTTTACCGACATCACCAATACGATCGGTTAGCCGTGCCTCAATGTTCATATGCACATCTTCCAGCGCAATAGACCAGTCAAAATCGCCGCTTTCGATATCTTTCTGAATAGCCTGCAGGCCATTAGTAATTTGTTCGCATTCGTCGTCAGTCAGCACACCGACTTTAGCCAGCATGCGCGCATGCGCGACGGAACCAGCGATATCATGTTTATAGAGTCGCTGGTCGAAACTGACTGATGCGGTGTATTCTTCCACGAAGCGGTTGGTCGCTTCGGCAAAGCGGCCACCCCATGGTTTGCTTGCTGAATCTTGCTCGCTCATTTCCCGTATCTCGTTTGGTAATGCTAAATCTATGGAAGCGCAGTATAGACGATTTTGGCATGAAAAACGCCAGTCGTACGCAGCTGATGTGAACACTGCTACACTAGACTACATGGATGGCACTAACAGGAAAAATACGGCGCAGGACAAGGAGGCTGGTGAGTCTTTCTTTTTACCCGATTTCTGTAGTGTTGGCACCGTTTTCGTCATTGTTCTGGTTGCAGAACTACTGGCTATCGTACTGAATCTGGCTGCCAATGCGCCCGAGATTCGCTGGGATAACCTCGGCCTCATCTCATTGTTGGTACAGTGGATAGCGCTGATGAGTACCGCGACGCTGTGCCTGTTACGAAAGTGGCTTGGACAGCTGGGGAATGTGCAGGCTGGCCTGATAAGTTATGTCATCCTCGTGGCTATTACTTTACTGGTCAGTGAGCTGAGCTACCAGTTTATCGGTAACTACGTCTATGGCATTTCTGTTGATGCTAGTTTCCATGCGGATTTTCTGTTGCGCAACATGCTCGTCAGTATGATTGTCAGTGCGGTGTTGCTGCGCTATTTCTATATTCAGTACCAGTGGAAGCAGCATATTGAACTGGAGTCGCAGGCGCGTATTCAGGCATTACAGGCCAGAATACGCCCTCACTTTCTATTTAATAGTATGAATGTCATAGCCAGTCTGACGCGTAGTGACCCAAAGCTCGCCGAGCAGGCAGTGGAAGATCTCGCTGATCTGTTTCGTGTCAGTATGTCCGATGCAACAAAGCTGATACCCCTCGATCAGGAAATCGAGATCGTGAAACGTTATCTACATATCGAATCACTGCGTCTGGGTGAACGTCTGCAGGTTGAGTGGCAGCTTGATGACATCGATAATGATATTTTTATTCCGGCATTGCTTATACAACCGTTGATTGAAAACGCGGTCTATCATGGCATAGAAACCAGTATGACGGGTGGGCGTATTCTGCTTGCTATCAAACAGGATGAGCATCAATTACATATTCATATCAGTAACCCAGTTGATAAGCGCTCACCACAGCGCCACTACGAAGGTAACAAACTGGCACTGGATAATATTCGTGAACGACTTGAATCTATATATGGAAAGGCATCGAGTCTGACTATTGCGGCAGATGACAAGCAGTACATTGTCGATATTTATATTCCTCTGAAGGCACCACGGCTATGAAAGTCGTTATCGCTGATGATGAAAGTCTGGCGCGATCGCGTCTGCAGGATCTCCTTGAAGAAACGCCTGGGATCACGGTGGCAGCACAGGCCGCAAATGGTATCGAAGCGATTGAAGCCTGCAAGCAGCACCAGCCGGATATTATATTTCTGGATATACGTATGCCTGGTATGGATGGCATAGAAGCGGCGATGCACCTGTCGAATTGCGAGACTCCGCCCGCCGTTATTTTTACTACGGCCTATGATGATTATGCTTTGCAAGCATTTGAAGCTCAGGCAGTGGATTACCTGCTAAAACCGATACGTAGTGAACGCCTGGCGCGCGCTATCGTGTCGAGTGGGCGGCCAAGGCTCAGTCAGCTGAATGTGATTCGACAGCAGGATGAGCCAGCATCGCAGAGCCGGACGCACATTAGTATTCGTAAACAGGGTAATATCGAACTAATCGCGGTGAGTGATATTTATTATTTTCGCGCCGAGCAAAAATATATTCTGGTGCGCCACCGTGGTGGCGAGGCCTTACTTGAGGCCTCACTGAAATCGCTGGAAGAAGAATTCCAGCATCAGTTTCTACGCATTCACCGCAACGCACTGGCGGCATTAACGGCAATTCAGGGCATTGATAAAGATGGCCAGGGGCATCAGTATCTGAGGTTAAAGGATATTGATGATCAACTGGATATCAGTCGTCGTTTTGCAACAGAAGTCAGAAAGATAATTCGTCAGATGGCCTGAGTTGTATAACTCTGAATTTGATATCACATTATTTAAGCCAGGCTTCGATAAGTTCTTATACTGGATAAGTTATAGCGCTGAAGTCAGCTACGCGTATGCGCTGCATGCTTAAGTGGTCTCGACCTCCCTGTCTCGCCCACATCAATGGCGACTTGCTCTTCACATCCCTGTATCGCGTCGTCGCCAATGACGCTGCAGCGCAACACCCGCAGCTGACTGGCTGGGGTATGGCGGGAATCGGCGTCTTTGAAAACGTGCGTGCCAGGGAAAGGTAAAGCACGTTTTCATAGATTTGAGCCCAACATGGAGGTTGGGCGAGATTAAGCCGAGGACAGCCATACTCCGGGCAGGAGACTGATGAATATTGCTGTGTCAGAGCGGCTTGAGTCTTATGGGTAGTAACGAGTACCCGAAAGGTTATTTTTTAGCGAGCTCTTGCATGCCGTCGAAGGGATCACGCTGCCGAATTTTTCGTAACGATTTATTGATGGCATCATCCAGATAACCACCAAAAAAATCTACCGTATTGATACCGACAATCTCGGGTACCAGCTCGTTACCATCGGCGTCGTAAAGTTTCAGTGTGGGTGTCAGCCATACTTTCTGCTGCAGAGCGAAATCATCAAAACTGAGCTTTTTACCATTAAAATCGATGAGCTCATCTGCATCATCGATTTTAACAATGCGAATAATCACCTTATCTTTATAATCACCGCTATAGATCATTGGCTGTAAAAAATCAGATACAACCAGTTTGCAAAACTCACAGTATTCTGCAGAGAACATGATCAGGATAGGCAGGCGTTTTTTATCTGCTTGTAAGGCGTCCTGGCTTAGATCACGTGCGGGAGGAACGACGGCGGTGCTGGTATCAGCATGCGCAGTTGAGATCAGTAACGTCATCGAAACAAACAGGCTAATGAATAGTTTGCGCAATAACATCATGTCTCCACTGGTGATAAATTAAACAAATTCTGGCGCAGCATTATAACGATAATTGCCGTAAAATGGGTTTTCTTTACCAGATGAATAATGTGAAATAAATACACTATTATTCATATAGTTAAAGATATAGAGTCAAAAACACCAGAAAGGTTCACCCATGTCAGTACAGATTCTGCGAATTGCCACTCGGCGAAGCCCACTTGCCATGTGGCAGGCCGAACATGTCCGTGATGCGCTGCTCGCAGCACATCCCGATCTACAGGTAGAGCTCCTCGAGATGAGCACCCAGGGCGATAAAATTCTCGATACACCGCTCGCCAAAATTGGCGGTAAGGGTTTGTTTGTTAAGGAGTTAGAGCGTGCCATGCTGGATGGCGATGCGGATATTGCGGTGCATTCCATGAAGGATGTCCCTGTGGACCTGCCAGACGGTCTGTATTTACCGGTGATACTTGAACGCGAAGACCCGCTGGATGCCTTTGTGTCGAATAACTATGCCGATTTTTCTTCATTACCCGACGGTGCCGTGGTGGGCACCTCGAGTCTACGTCGCCAGTGTCAGATTCGTGAAAAGCGCCCCGATCTCGATATCCGTGATTTGCGCGGTAATGTAAATACCCGCCTGAAAAAGCTTGATGACGGTGAGTACGATGCCATCGTTCTGGCATCGGCTGGGCTGAAGCGTCTGAATATGGCCGAGCGTATTACTGCGCAGCTAACTGATACCGTCAGCCTGCCCGCCATCGGCCAGGGGGCAATTGGCATAGAAAGTCGTGTTGGTGATACACGCGTCGATGATCTGATTGCCGTATTAAATGATACGGATACACACACTCGCGTGGCCGCCGAGCGTGCATTGAACGCGCGTCTTGGTGGTGGTTGTCAGGTTCCGATTGCGGGTTTTGCATTACTGGATAACGATGAGATCTGGATTCGTGGCCTGGTCGGTCAGGTCGATGGCCAGAAAATAATTCGTGCTGAAGCACGTGGGCCACGTACCGAGGCGGCCGCACTGGGGACCCAGGTCGCTGAAAGCTTGCTGGAGAATGGTGCCGAGCCTATTCTTGCTGCATTGTTTAATGAGGCTGACCATTCATAATGACGCAATTATCACTCCGTGGCATTGGCGTACTGGTCACCCGTCCAGCACATCAGGCTGAGCCACTGATCGCACTGCTCGAGGCAGCGGGTGCCAGAGTGATACTGTTTCCTACGCTGCAAATCACACCCATTCCATTAACCCCTGCCTTATTAATGGCACGTATTGAAGCAGCAGACATCATCACTTTTATAAGCGCGAATGCCGTGTACTATGCGCAGCAACTGTTGACCGATAATGATTGGGTCGCCGCAAAGCAGATTGCTGCCGTTGGTAAACGCACGGCACTGGCATTGAATGACATTGGCTGGTCAGCTGATATCCTGCCCGACAAGCATTTCAATAGTGAGTCATTGCTTGCCTGCCACCAGATGCAAGAGGTCGTTGATCAACGCATCTTAATCATTCGTGGTGAAGGTGGTAGAGAAACCCTTGCTAGCACACTGCGTGAACGTGGTGCAGATGTTGACTATGCTGAAGTATATCGGCGCGAAATACCGGATGCGGATATTGAATTATTGTTAGAAGTGTGGCGCCAGGGTGAGATACATGTGACCACCATTACCAGCAACAGTGCATTAGAAAACCTCATGACCATGCTGGGTGACGATGCCAGACGTTTTATCCAGCAGATGCCGTTGGCGGTGTTTAGTCAGCGCCAGGCATATCTGGCCAGACAGGTGGGATGTGAAGCAGACATTATTGTCGCGACCAATGCGACCAATGAAGCAATGGTTGAGGCAACACGACTGGCATTGTTACCCTCAGACCAGGTGATACATTAATTATGCATTTTAAGATGATTAAGGATGCAACATGGTAGATGAATCTGCAGAGACAAAGCAGCAACAGGCAGAGATAGATGAAGCGCCTGAGGAAGCTGTTTCAGAACAGGCATCAGAACCTGCCCAGTCCGAGCAGTCTGATGCAGAGCAGAATGTCCCATCCCGACATCGCAAGGCCGATCTTATAGCGCGTATATTTTCCATCATTGCGCTCATTACCGCTTTGGCAGTGTTAGGCGGAGGAGTGATGTTATGGCGACAGCTGGAAAATTATGATCAGGATAAAGAGATAGCCGGTCTGCAGTCTGAGTTTAACGCTCTGTCGCAACAGTTGCAGCGATTGAACACAACCCAGTCACAACGACAGGCAAAAATGGCTCAAGAGAGTCGCACTATGCAGGCGAGCATTCAGCGTCTCAGTGAACTGGTTTCCAGAAACCAGAACGACTGGTCACTGGCAGAAATAGAATACCTGTTATCCATGGCTAATCAACGAATACAGTTGCACGCTGATCACCTGACGGCCATAGAGGCACTGGCGCTTGCTGATGGATTAATTGAAAAACTGGCTGATCCAGCCTGGTTTCCGGTACGCGAAAAAATTGCCACGGAACTGGCTGCACTGCGCAGTGTACCTAACATTGATTATGCCGGTATCAGCGCACAGCTTACAGGGTTGTCTGCACAGGTTCCCGCCTTACCAGTGGTGAAACTTGATCGTAATGAGGTGGTGAGTCAAGCAGCTGAAGAGATAGCAACACCAAACGTTGATGGTTGGCAGGCAAAAGTGACACAGATGCTGCGAGACATTTGGGCTGAGTTAAAGGGGCTGGTCAAGATTCGACAAACTGATGAAGAAGTGAAGCCGCTATTATCGCCTGTCAGTCAGCAGTTTCTGATTCAGAATGTTCAGTTGCAGTTTCAAAGTGCACGCGTAGCAATGTTGCAGCGAGACAGTAATACTTATTCATCTGCATTACAGACAGCCAGTTCATGGGTTACAACCCATTTCCAGAGTAATGCCGAAGCCGTGATCGCAATCCAGAAAGATATTGAATCATTGCTAGCACGCGACGTTGCAGCTTCGATACCCGATATCAGTGGTTCATTGAGTACCATGCGACAGATTCAGAAAACCCGCCGGCAGTCGTCAGGAACGCAGCAGTAATCATGAAGCTACTGCTGAAAATGCTGTTCCTGTCACTGGTCGCTGTATTACTGACGTATATGGTGATGCAGGATCCAGGCTATGTATTATTAGCGCGAAAACCCTGGGTAATTGAAATAAGCCTGGTGTTGTTTGTGATTCTGCTGATGCTGAGTTTTGTCATACTGTATTTTGTTGTGCGTTTTGTTAAAGGCACATGGGATATCCGAGCGAATCTGCGGCACTGGCATGAGCGACGTCGACGTCAGCGTGCACAGCGTGCATTGACAAAAGGTCTGATGTTTCTATCGCAAAAGCGCTGGAAAGAAGCAGAGACTCAGCTAATAAAATTTGCTGCGGACAGTGACGCGCCGTTGTTAAATTATCTGGGCGCGGCAAAAGCTGCTCAGGAGCAGGAGTCAGATTCACGCCGTGATAGTTATTTATCACAGGCACATAGTGCGATGCCGGATGCCGATGTGGCAGTCGGTATTACGCAGGCAGACCTGCAATTACGACATGGGCAGTACGAGCAGGCGCTGGCTTCACTTAAGCACCTGAGAAAAATAGCACCGCGTCATAATCATGTATTGAAACTGTTAATGCTTTTATATGAGCAACTGCACGACTGGCCAAGTCTGCATAGGCTGTTACCTGAGCTACGTAAAAATAACGTCGTCAGTGACGATGCGTATCAGGCTTTACAGCAGAAAGTGCTGTCATCGCTGTTACAGCATGCGCCAGATAGCAATGCATTGCAGTCAACGTGGCAGACTGTACCACGTTCCATGCGTGAGCAGACAACGCTTGTTAGACACTATGTCAGTAAACTGATTGAGTTTGATGAACATGATGCTGCCATGCAGGTGTTACAGAAACACATGAAAAGGGCATGGTCCGATACGCTGGTTGATTTGCTTGCCGATATACAGACTGGAGACGCAAACCGTCAGTTACTGCTGGCGGAGAGCTGGTTGAAACAGCATCCAGTACACGCAGACTGTTTACTGGTTGCCGGCCAACTTGCCATGCGCGCAGCACTGTGGGGTAAGGCGCAGTCGTATATTGAAAATGCTATTGAGGCAGGTGCGGGAGCACGTGCCTATCAGTTACTGGCGAGATTGCTGGAGCAGCATGGTGATCCACAGCAGGCAGCGGAAATATATCGCCAGGGATTAGATGCCGCGCTCGCTATGCAACGCTAGCTATCATCCTCATCTTTAGCGTATTCAAAGGCATCTGAAAAATACTGCTCGCGTGGCAGACCGTGTTCGCTAAACAGATCCAGGCCAGCGTAAACCATCTGTGGTGGCCCACCTGCATATACATCCAGGTCACTCATATCCGGAAAATCTTCGACGATAATGTTGTGCACATAGCCTGTTTTGCCATTCCAGTTATCTTCTGGAATAGGATCAGAGAGCACTGGTGTGTAAGTGATGTGATCATTTTCCGCAGCCCACTTCTCAGGCAGTTCATGCATATAAAGATCACGTTTTGCACGTACTCCCCGGTAGATGTGGATGGGACGATCAATCCCATTATATAACGCATGTTCGACTATACCTTTAATTGGCGCAAAACCGGTGCCGCCTGCCATTAATATAATCGGGCGAGGTGAGTCTTCACGTAAAACAAATGTACCCAGCGGACCCATAATGCGTAGCATGGCTTTTTCTTTTGCTTCATTGAAAATATATTCACTGAATTCGCCATCGGGTACATGGCGAATATGTAACTCTATGTATTCATCATTATGCGGTGCATTGGCTATCGAAAAGGCACGGTGATGGCCATTAGACAGCAGGAATTCAATATACTGTCCTGCCAGGTATTGCATACGCTGGCTTTCTGGAATTTTTAGTTGCAGTTGCATGACGTCATGACACACCTGTTTAATGTGTGCGATACGACAGGGCAATTTTTTGATGGGCAGGTTTGCGAAACCTTCTAGTACACGAGCCTTCACTACCAGATCAGACTTTGCATGTGCCTTACATATGAGCACGGCGCCATTCGCTTCCTGCTCGTCGTCAATCCTGGCGGGGCGTCCATCGGGGTACTCAATTTCGCCTTCCAGCACGGTACACTGGCAGCTGCCGCAGCGACCATCACGACAGCCGTATTCAAGCTGGATACCATGACGTGTTGCAGCATCAAGCAGTGACTCGTCATCATTCACTGTAAACTGTTGTGCATCGGGCTGGAGTGTTACGGTATATGTCATGGTATTGAATTAGAAGGTCATTCCGACTAAAGGGCTCAGGATTATCCATGATTTTGCAACATAAGCAAAGTGATCAACCTATATTCATCATAGGTTGTGGGGACATAGGCAAGCGTGTTGGGCAGCGCTTGCTACAACAGGATGCTGCAGTACATGCGATAGTGCGTCGATCAGACGCAGCAAAGACATTAAGCGATAAAGGCTTTGTTAGCTATACCCTTGATTTTGATGAAGAGGTGAAGCCTGGCGATGTAAACACAACGGCTGTGCAGCTGTTCTACTTCATGCCGCCATCGCCCAGTGGTGAACAGGATAAGCGCATGTCGAGAGTGCTTACGCTTTTAGAACGAACGGGTCTGCCTGCGCGTATTCTCTATATTAGTACCACGGGTGTGTATGGCAATACTCACGGTGACTGGGTAACAGAGGAATCACCAACAACACCTGATACGGGGCGTGCGCAGCGACGTCTTGATGCCGAACAACAACTACAACAGTGGTGTGAGCAACATGATGTCGAGTATGTCATCTTACGCGTGCCCGGCATTTATGGTGATGGCCGTTGGCCACTCGAACGACTCAGACAGCAAAAACCTGTGCTGCTGGAAAATGAATCGGTCTATGTAAACCGTATTCACGCTGAAGATCTTACCGATATATGTATCAAGGCAATGCAGCAGGCACCGAGTCAGCGAATTTATAATGTCAGTGATGGTCAGCCATGCTCAATGACAAGTTATTTTAATCAGCTTGCCGATGCGTTTGATTTGCCGAGACCGCCACAGATCGCACGTGCCGATGCAGAATCTAAGATAAGTCCGGCGATGTTAAGTTACATGGATGAATCAAGACGGGTATCAAATGAATTGTTAGTCAAAGAATTACAAATCAATCTGCGCTATCCATCACTGGCCGATGCATTACGTGACGTGAGTGCAAATGAGAAATAACACAACAGAATTTTCAGGGCAATCTGTGATCGATACGTCCACGTCAGCTGCGACTATGCGCTGTCTACTTAAGTAGGCTCGACGTCCATGTCTCGCCCACATCAATGGCGACTTGCTCCGTACCTCCTTGTATCGCGGCGTCGCCAATGACGCAGCAGCGCAACACTCGCGACTGACTGGCCGGGGTGTGGCTGGAATCGGCGTCTTTGAAAACGTGCGGGCCAGGGAAGGTTAAAGCGCGTTTTCATAGATTCGAGACCAACAGGGATGTTGGGCGAGAAGAAGCCGAGGACAGCCACACTTCGGGCAGAGTACTACTACTTAATGTTGTGATAGTGCTGCCTTAATCAGGCATGCTTCTTTTACTATTTAGCCAGCGGGTAATTTTCTGCCATTGTTCTAAATCTGTGGCCACCATAGAGGGTGCCATTTCAAACAGGCTTAGGCCACGCTCCGCCGCGCGAATGTAGTTTTGTGAATCACGTAAAGTACCCACACGTGGAATGCCAAGGCGTTTAATAAATTGTTCCAGCGTATGATAGATAAGCGTATTTTCGCGCACGCGATTGGCGACGACACCGAGCTTGACCTGTTTACGATCGACTTTGCCTACGGTTAACAGTTCTTCAATAAAATGTGCGGCGGCACGCATATCCATTGGCGATGGCAATACCGGGATTAATAGCGTCTGCGCGCGGCGAATAATGCTGGTTAAATCCTTGCCATGCACTGCAGCAGGAACGTCCATAATCAGATATTCAGTATTACGGGCCACCTTTACGTTGCCGTCGGATGCATTCAAACCCTGAATTTCTGGATAATCTTCCGGGCGCGCCTGTAGCCAGTCAAGACTGGAGCCCTGTGGATCGTAATCGGCCAATGCGACAGAGTGTCCACGCCCGGCATAAAACCCGGCAAGATTGGTTGCGAGCGTGCTTTTACCGCAACCGCCCTTCGCATTAATAACAAGAATACTGCGCATTGATGGCTCCATTACATACTATCGGCATAAAAAAACGGCCACGCAGTTGCTGGCTGGTGACCGTTTAATAACTTAACGTGACAGGGCGTGAATTTCCACCCCTGAAATTTTCGGTTTTACCTGTTGGCGTTTTTTGCCTCGAGTTTGCCGATGAGTGTATCCAGATCGCTGCGGCGGATTTCCGAAGCAAACGATGATCGATAGGTTGTCGCCAGGCTGACGCCTTCAATGCTGAGATCATAAATTTTCCAGCCGCTACCATTTTCAAACAGGCTGTAATTGACTGACACTGGCGGGCGATCATCGAGTTTGATTTCCATACGCACCGTCACATCCTCGCTTGTTAGATCACCACGGAAGGGCAGGAACTTGACATTTTTCGCATGCGAGATGATCTTGTCAGAGAATTCAACCATAGCGGTCACGTAGGTGCGGACCAGCAGTTTGGTGAATTCATCCTGAAATTTGTTGCGTTGCTCTGCACTGGCACGGCGCCAGTACTTGCCGAGTACGATTCTGGATACGCGGGTGAAATCGATATGCGGCAATACAATATCGTTGACGAGCTGGTAGGCGATTTTAGGGTCTTGCTTGATGGCATCGCCCTGCGCCTTGATGGCGTCAATCAGGCGGTTTGAATTTTCTTCAATCACGGCCTGTGGCGGAGCGGTATCTGCCAGAGCAATATTGCTCAGCAACAGTGCGATTAATGCGATGAATATGCCCTGCATATTCCGAAAAACGAAACTGAAATATGTCTTCATGCTATCTGATTCCTGAGTTGTGACACCACTTACTGATGTATCTCTGTATCACAGTCTGCTTAAGATACACCTAAGATTTAAGGCTGTCACGCTTATAAATTGTTATACCTTATTTGTCGGCAGGTTTGATATTTAGTTCAGACCAAATTTCATCTATATGTTTTATAACAGATTTATCCATTTCAATGGGGGTGCCCCATTCACGTGTTGTTTCTCCGGGCCACTTGTTGGTTGCGTCCATACCCATCTTGGAACCGAGGCCGGATACTGGTGACGCGAAATCGAGGTAATCAATAGGCGTGTTTTCGATTAAGCTAGTGTCCCTGGCCGGGTCCATACGAGTTGTCATGGCCCAGATAACATCCTGCCAATCGCGCACGTTGACGTCATGATCGACGATAATCACGAATTTTGTATACATAAACTGCCTTAGAAACGACCAGACGCCAAACATAATGCGTTTTGCATGTCCGGCATACTGTTTTTTGATGCTGACGCAGGCCATGCGATACGAGCAGCCTTCTGGTGGCAGGTAGAAATCGACAATCTCGGGGAATTGTTTCTGCAGAATTGGTACGAAAACTTCGTTCAGCGCCACGCCGAGCACAGCGGGTTCATCGGGTGGGCGACCGGTGTAGGTGCTGTGGTAGATAGGGTCCTGCCGCATCGTGATGCGTTCAATGGTAAAGACGGGAAAGCGCTCGACTTCATTGTAATAACCGGTGTGATCGCCAAAAGGCCCTTCGTCAGCCATTTCGTCAGGATGAATAACACCTTCAAGGACGATCTCGGCACTCGCTGGTACCTGTAGATCAGAGCCATGGCATTTGACGACCTCAGTCTTACTGCCCCGTAACAGACCGGCAAAGGCATATTCCGACAAGCTATCGGGTACCGGCGTGACGGCACCGAGAATAGTCGCCGGATCGGCACCGAGTGCCACCGCAACCGGGAACGGTTCGCCGGGATGCGTCTCGCACCAGTCCTTGAAATCCAGTGCGCCACCGCGATGTGCGAGCCAGCGCATAATGACCTTGTTCTTCGCAATGACCTGCTGACGATAGATACCCAGATTCTGCCGGGATTTATTCGGACCCCTGGTGACGACCAGTGCCCAGGTAATCAGCGGGCCTGCATCACCTGGCCAGCAGGTTTGTACTGGAACCTGGTTTAGATCAACGTCATCTCCCTCGATTACACGGGTTTGACAGGGTGCAGATTTCACCACTTTTGGTGCCATGTTCAGGACCTGCTTAAACACGGGTAGTTTTTGCCAGGCATCTTTCATGCCTTTAGGCGCTTCAGGTTCTTTCAGCGCAGCGAGTGTCTTGCCGACTTCACGCAATGCCGTCACCGAATCTTGTCCCATGCCCATGGCGACACGTTTCGGTGTGCCAAACAGGTTGGCGAGCACGGGCATGTCGCTGCCTTTAGGCTTTTCAAACAACAGCGCCGGACCACCTGCACGCAGTGTGCGGTCACAGATCTCGGTCATTTCCAGGTATGGATCAATCTCGTGCTTGATGCGCTGCAGTTCACCGACTGCCTCGAGTTGCTGGATAAAATCACGCAGATCGTTGTATTTCAATGACTTTCCTTAAAGATCAAAATCGGCAAATACTGGCGCATGGTCGGAGGGACGCTCCAGTTTACGTGGTTCTTTATCTATCATGCTGGCCTGGCACTGCGCGCACATTGCTTCACTGGCCAGCACCAGATCGATACGAAGCCCATGGTTGCGGCGAAAGCCAGCGGCACGGTAATCCCACCAGCTAAACGACTTTTCAGCTTGTTCGAACAGGCGAAAGGTATCCTGTAGCCCCAGATCCAGCATACCCTGTAAGGCAGCGCGTTCAGGTTCGCTGACCAGAATACAGTCGTGCCATTTCTCTGAATCATGCACATCAGCATCTTCAGGCGCGATATTGAAATCACCAACCATGACGAGTTTTTCATGCTGCTGTAATTGTTCCTGCAGGTAGTCATGCAATTTCTGCAGCCAATCTAGCTTGTAGGCGTATTTTTCACTGCCGACCTCAGAGCCGTTGGGCACATAAAGGTTAATAAAGCGTACATCACCAAAAGTGGCAGCGAGAACACGACGTTGCGGATCATCCAGCCCGGGCAGATCGGTGATGACATCTTCACCTGGCTGTTTACTGAGAATGGCGACACCGTTGTAGGTCTTTTGACCGCTATATAGCACCTCATAACCAGCTTCGCGTATTTCATCGGCAGGAAAGGCATCATCAATAGTCTTGGTTTCCTGCAAGCCAAGTAGATCAGGTTGCTGGCTGTCGAGCCAGTCAAGCACGTGTGGCAGGCGTACGCGTAGTGAATTGACGTTCCAGGAAGCAATTTTCATGTCGGCAATAATACCGATCTAAAATAGATTTGTCTTTTAAAAATCAGGTATTAAGGTGGATACGGAAGCCACCATGACGGCGCATGCTATTGCGTTGTGCAAGCAGCAAGGCAATCAGGAAGCCAAGTACCAGTGCCGAGACAGCGGCAAGGCCAATCCACAGGTATTCATTTGTCGTCGATGAGGATGATGTAGTGGATATTGAGGCGGGTTCCTGGCCAATGGCCTGCGAGACGGCATTAATGCGCTGATTGAGTGCCTCGATAGTCTTATCCCTGGCAAGCAGTTCCTGTTTGAGCTTTTCCAGATCCGCTGGGTCAGCTGCCGGAGCTGCATCTGCCTGTTTGGCGTTGTCAGCAAGTTGTTTTTCCATAGCAGCAAGCTTGTCTTCGAGATCCTTGATACTGTTGTTGGCCTGCTCTAATTCCGTTTCGCGCGTGATGAGTGCTTTCTTGATATCAGCAGAGGCATCTTTGTCTTTCGATTCTCCACGATTTTTGATTTTTAGCTGCTTGATCTGTTTATCAAGTGCTGCGGCACGCTTATTGGCTTCATCAAGTTCCTGCTGAGTCTGTTTTTGTTTGTCGGCTAGTTCGAGAACTACATGCTGGGCAGGTTTATGGTCGATCGTATAGGTACTATCGAGCCAGCCCTCTAATCCGTCTGATGTCCGTACAAGGGCTAATTTACCTTTTCTTTCAAGGATTTCGAGTGGGGTGCCGGTTGGAATTACCTTTAGCAGCTTACTGTCGGTATCAGGTTCTTCATAGACCCCGACCAGAACCTTATCCGTAACATAATTGGTCTTTGCGACCGCTATGAGCGGTAGCATCAGGCAGAAAGCAACGAAAAGACGTACCCGCTTATGCATGTTTCGTGTCCTTCTTAGTAGAAGCTCCCATTCTATGCTGCAATGCCACTATGGCGCAATAAGGCATCAACAGTAGGTGGTCTGCCACGAAATTCGATGAACAGATCCATCGCGTCTCTCGAGCCACCCTGTTCAAGAATGGCTGCCAGAAAGCGTTGTCCAGTGTCAGCATCAAAGATGCCATGCTCTTCAAATTCGGCAAAGGCATCACTCGACAAGACTTCGGCCCATTTGTAGCTGTAGTAGCCAGCGGCATATCCCCCAGCAAAAATGTGGCTAAAGCTATTGGCGAAGCGATGGTAGGCAGGCGGTTTGATCACAGCGACCTGTTCACGCACTTCATCGATGAGAGCACCCACATTACAAGGCTGAGCTGGGTCATATTCGTGATGCAGGCGAAAATCGAACAGCGCAAATTCCAGCTGTCGGACCAGCTGCATACCAGACTGGAAGTTCTTCGCCGCAAGCATACGCTCAAATAGCGTATCGGGTAATGGCTCATCTGACTGGTAGTGGCGCGCAAACAGCTGCAGTGATTCTTTTTGCCAGCACCAGTTTTCCATGAACTGGCTGGGCAATTCGACCGCATCCCACGGCACGCCATTGATGCCAGAAACACTGGCGGAATCCACCAACGTCAGCATGTGGTGCAGGCCATGACCGAATTCATGAAACAGGGTTTCTACTTCGTTGTGGGTAAATAGCGCATGATCATTATCGACAGGCGCTGAAAAATTACAGGTCAGGTAGGCGACCGGTGTTTGTAGTGACGCTTCAGTACGACGGCGCACGATACATTCATCCATCCATGCGCCACCGCGTTTGTTGGCGCGCGCATACAGATCCAGATAAAACTGGCCACGTAGTTCGCCGTTGCGATCACGAATATCGAAAAAGCGTACGTCGTCATGCCAGGTATCGATATCGTGTTGCTCACTGATGCGAATGCCATACAGTCGTTCGACTACGTCGAACATACCCTGTACGACCTTGTCTTCGGGAAAGTATGGTTTTAGATCTTCCTGTGAAATGCTGTAACGGTGCTCGCGTAGCTTCTCACTATAATAAGGTATGTCCCATGCATTAAGTGTGTCGATAGCATGATGCTCACGCGCGTAGGCCTGTACTTCAGTGAGATCTTTTTCGGCATAGGGTTTACCTTTGTCGGCAAGATCATTCAAAAAGTCGAGTACCTGTTGCGGTGTCTCGGCCATCTTGGTAGCGAGGGATTCTTCGGCATAATTATTAAAGCCGAGCAACTGTGCTGATTCATGCCGCAAGGCCAGTATTTGTTTTATGAGATCGGTGTTATCCCATTGTCCTGCATTCGGCCCCTGCTCTGAGGCACGCGTCGCGAAGGCTTCATAGATTTGCTCACGCAGTGCGGCATCATCGGCATAAGTGATGACGGCAAAATAGGAGGGGAACTCAAGTGTAAAACGCCAGCCATCAACTTCGGCTGCAGTAGCGGCCTGTTTAGCCATCGCACGTGCACTTTCTGGTAGACCACTGAGTCGTGATTCATCCTCAATATCGAGTGTCCATGCCTGCGTGGCATCTAGGACATTTTCTGAAAATTTTGATTTCAGTGATGAGAGTTGCTGACGTATGTCTTTATAACGTTGCTGTTGTGCCTCATCCAGCTCAATACCAGAAAGGCGAAAATCACGTAGTGCATTCGTGATGGCCTTTTGTTGTGCAGCATTGTACTGCTTAAACTGCTCGCTATTGGCTATCTGGTTGAAGTGTTCATATAGGCCTTTATGCTGTCCAAGTTCGGTATGGTATGCGCTTAGTTTAGATAGACAGCTATTATAAGCCTCACGCAGTGCATCGTTGTTGACAACAGAATTCATGTGACTCACCGGTGACCAGGCACGTGACAGGCGATCATGTAATGCCTCAAGCGGTGCGACAAAATTATCCCAGTCAGGTGTCGCTGTCTTCTCGATCAATTCGGCTATAGCCTGTCGGTTCTGTTCTAAAAGCGTATCAATAGCCGGTTCGACATGCTCAGCCTTTATTTGGCTGAATGCCGGCAGTCCTTGTTGTTGAAGTAACGGGTTTTTCATTAAATGCGGTCTACCAGGTAAGATAAATAATTCTCGTTAATGATAGACTAAATCGTGCATGTTGACTGTATTAACCTGCCTAATTACATGGATCTAGCTAAGAAACAAACACGATGACGAACAACGAACATGTTTATGCCAGTCTGTCACCCGATGTCATGATGAATGCGATCGAGTCGCTGGGCTATCAGTGTAGTGGTGCGAATCTGGCTTTGAACAGTTATGAAAACCGGGTGTATAAAGTCGGCCTCGTTGAGGCGGAGCCTGTCATTGCAAAGTTCTATCGTCCGCAGCGCTGGTCTGATGCAGCCATACTTGAAGAGCATCAATTTAGCCAGGAACTACAGCAACATGAAATACCCGTAGTGGCACCGCTGGTGTTTAATGGTGATCAAACCTTACTGAATTATGATAATTTTCGTTTCGCATTGTTTCCCTGTCAGGGTGGGCGTGCACCGGAGATGAATGACCCAGATGATTTTCTGATTATGGGGCGTTTCCTGGGGCGCATTCATGCGGTTGGGGCGACGCGTCCATTTGATCACCGACCCGTGTTGAACATCGAAAGCTTTGGCCATGAACCGCTGGCATTTTTAATGGCGCATAATTTTATTCCGGATGATCTACGAGATGCCTATGAAACGCTCGTTAATGATCTGCTTAAATCGATAGAAAATATTTTTGCCACTCAGCAGCAGCTGAAAGCGATACGCCTGCATGGTGACTGTCACCTGGGGAATGTATTGTGGACAGATAACGGCCCACATTTTGTCGATCTCGATGACTGTCGAATGGGGCCGGCTATACAGGATATCTGGATGCTGCTGTCAGGCGATCGTCAGGCAATGACATTACAGCTGGCCGAGATCGTCGATGGTTATCGCGAGTTTAATGATTTTGATCCACGCGAGTTGCATCTCATCGAACCCCTTCGCAGTCTGCGCATGATTCATTATTCGGCATGGTTGGCGCGTCGTTGGGATGATCCGGCATTCCCGCTTAACTTTCCGTGGTTTGCTGAACCGCGTTACTGGGAAGAGCAGATCCTGACATTGCGTGAACAGTTTGCATTGTTGCAGGAACCACCGCTCGTTTGTAATTAGTCTTATGTGTATCGTCTGAAGCTGATTCAATATTCTCTACCTGGTCGTGGTGTAGCAGTTCTCGGCTTCATCTCGCCCAACCTCCATGTTGGGCTCGAATCTATGAAAACGCGCTTTTGCCTTCCCTGGCGCGCACGTTTTCAAAGACGCCGATACCCGCTACACCACGACCAGTCCAGTCAGCTGCGTGTGATGTGCTGCTGCGTCATTGGCGTCGCAGCGATACAGGGATGTAAGAGCAAGGCGCCTTTGATGTGGGCGAGACAAGGAAGGCGAGACCACTTAAGCAGGCAGTGCACACACGCAGCTGACCGTGACGGTTTATTCAAAGACGAAAAATGCCCTGTGACAGAGCTGATTGAAACTTAATTCGAAAGCATCAGATTAAGTAACAATTACATCTTATGTAACTAGTTATCCTTGAAGATCATTTTGGAAAAAATAATCCCCGGACAGATACCGGTAACAGCAGCGAACAGAAAAAATACCGCAGGGAAATATGCAAACCAGTGTACGACATCGTAACCTGTGAGATAAATGCCAAGCCATATGACAAGACCGGCACCAAGAAAAAAGAAACGCATTGATTTACCTAGAATATGTTTAGACATGACTACCGCTCCCCTTAGTTAGTCGTAGTGTGTGCAAAACGCTGTTCGAATTTCAGGAGTAACTCACCAAGCACGCCAAAAGAAAAAACATACCCCAATATAACGCCAATACTGTTAGCGAGCATATCGTAATGCTCATACATGCGGTAATAGGTAAAGCCCTGTAAGAATTCGAGTGTGACACCGAGGCAGATGAACAATACGGCCAGTAACAGGCGCGTATGCATGGCATGATAGAGCTGTGAAAACCATCCCATCAGAATGCCATAGGCAATGAAATGCGCCACCTTATCATTTGGTTTGAAATCGCCCAGCAGCGCGCCACCAGGATCAGGTATTAATGACACAACGATGATCATGCCAAGAATAGCCCAGCCAATCATTAACCAGCGTTTGAAATGACGCAGTGGACGTTGTGTCTGTATGGCGAACGGCGATGTCATGTTAACTGAATACCCATAACAAAAAGAAACCCAGTGCAATGCGATAGATAACGAACGGCATCATACCAATGCGATCGAGTACCTTCAAAAATACGTGTATACAGATTATGGCACTGATAAAGGCGATGAGCATACCGCTATTCAGGGCCACCCAGTCGGTAGCAAGCGGTTGTTTACTCAGCTGATAGCTTTCATACACACCAGACAGAACAATGACGGGTATCGAAAGCAAGAATGAAAAGCGTGCGGCTGCCTGTCGCGTCAGCCCAAGAAACAGTCCGGCGGTCATGGTAATACCCGAGCGTGAGGTGCCGGGGATCAGCGCGAGTGCCTGTGCAAGCCCAATGGTAAATACATCATACCAACGCATGTTGTATTCATCGCGCTGGCGCTGCCCGAGTTTGTCACTCAGGCCGAGTAACAAACCAAAACCTATGCTGGCCCATGCAATCACGATAGCACTACGCAGGTACTCAGCAATGAAATCATGAAAAATGATGCCAGCAAGACCAACAGGAATAGTGGCGAACAGCACTGCCCAGGCAAGACGACTATCTGCTGTATGGCGTTGATAGAAAATACTCGCGAACCAGTCTTTGGTCATATTGCGCAGGGTCTGGCGAAAATAAATGATAACTGCAGAGAGTGTGCCGACATGCACGGCGACATCAAATGCCAGTCCCTGATCCTGCCAGTCATTTAATAGTGGCGCGAGGATCAGGTGCCCAGAACTTGAAATCGGTAGGAACTCGGTAAGCCCCTGAACAAAGGCAAGAATGAAGACATGCATGAATGCCATATGTGGGCTGCCTATAATTTGCTGCGATGGTCTTGCAGTATGAAACCTTTTAATAGTGTATCAAAGCCATGTGAAAGTGCGATGACTTTGAAGCGTTCGCCCATTTCTCCTGGCATCACCAGTTTCTTGATTTCCTGCGACTGTTGCAGTTGTTCGGTCGTTGAAGCCTGTGGTGATAGCATATGTTCAATACCGAGCGACAATAAGAAATGCGCCTGTGTGGTATAGCCATTCACATGCAGTCCTGCGGCATGGGCGGTTTCGGCGATGGCAGTAAAATCAACATGCGCAGTAATGTCCTGCAGACCGATAAGTATCAACGGGTTGTCATGCACTCGTTGGCGATAGTAACAACGCAAGGTGCCCTGTTGGCGTTGTGGGTGGTAGAACTCACTGCGGCTATGGCCATAGTCGATGAACAACATAACACCATGCTTAAGGCGTTCGGCCATACTGCTTACCCATGCACAGGCCTCAAGATTGATTTCAGAACGATAGCCATTTGCAAATGGCTGACCAAGCGCACTCGCGATGTCATTGACCTGATTTTCAAGCTCAGTGTTTTCACGAAACCGCCACACCAGCTCGTCATTCTGAAGGCCTACGCCAGACTGCAGAACCCTGTCCTGTTGCACGCAGAATTGTTCCACGGGCATGGCATCAAGTAATTCATTTGCCAGTACCACACCGGTAAACTCATCGGGCAGTGTGTCTAGCCATTCTACCCTGTCGAGTAACTGCGGCACGCTATCCTGTAGCGTCTGTTGCTGCTGGGATCGCAGGCTCGGGCTAAGTTCAAGAATAAGATAGCGTCGCGGCAGACAATCCAGTTGCTCAAGTTCGGCCAGACAGTCGGCGGCCAGTCTGCCTGAACCTGCTCCCGCCTCAAGTATGTCGCCATCAGGGATGGCAACGAGCACTTCCTGACACTGTCTTGCGATGCAACGCGAAAACAACGCCGAGGTTTCGGGCGCCGTGATAAAATCACCTTGAGGGCCAAATTTATGCAGGCCAGCACTGTAATAACCCAGCCCGGGTGTATATAAAGCATCTTGCATAAAATCACGCAAGGAAATAAACCCCGCATTGTCCTGAATGTGCTGCGCAATATGCGCTGTTAGCCTGGACTCGATTGCCTGCATTTCTGCAGTCGGCGTCGGTAGCTCATGATGTGAAGGTGACTCTGTGACCATACGGTGGTTTAGCTTATGGGTATATTAGGTTACAGTGTGGATTCATATTTAAGCTGAGACTATAACATGCCAGACAATTCGTCGTCTGACTCTCCCAGAGTCGCACTGGTCACCGGCGCTGCGCGCCGCATTGGTGCCAGTATTGCGCGAAGTCTGCATGCAGCAGGGATGAATATCGTTATTCATTACCATACTTCACGCAATGAGGCGCAGGCATTGCAGTCGGAACTCAATGCCGAACGCCCAGAGTCAGTTATCCTGATTCAGACCGACCTGGCGCAGCAGCAGAAACTTGCTTCATTGATTCGTGAAGCGGCCGCCGCATGGCAACGACTGGATGTTGTCGTTAACAATGCTTCCGTGTTTTATCCAACACCTATTTTCAGCACTACTGAGAAAGAGTGGGATGAGCTGATGTTGAGTAACCTGAAGGCGCCGTTTTTTATCTGTCAGGCAGCGGCCGAGCAGTTACGCGAACAGCGTGGCTGCATTATTAACATTCTTGATATTCATCATGACAGGCCACTGAAAAATCACGCGGTTTACTGTATTGCCAAGGCGGGGCTGGCGATGTTGACCAAGTCGCTAGCGCGTGAACTGGGTCCCGATGTACGTGTTAATGCTGTGGCCCCTGGTTCAATACTGTGGCCAGAAAATGATATGGACGATGTCACGCGTCAGCGCATCCTGTCACGCACCGTGTTAAAACGGCAGGGATTGCCTGAAGATATCGCGACGGCCGTGCGTTATCTTGCGCTTGATGCGGACTATATCACGGGTCAGATCATTGCCGTAGATGGCGGTAGAACCTTATCTAACTAAATTAATCTTTAGATGGTAAGCACGCTTTAAGGCTATAGAGTTGTATCGAAACTGGCTTTATTGCACACTTGGTCAGTTGAAAATGGATACAAGTTATACTGATGTCTGAAGTGGAAATTCTCTTTCTCGATGATGAACTAGTAGTTGCCGAGCGCATCGCACTGGAGATCGAGCTATCGAATGACACGCCGAATTTTACCTATGTAGAGAATCATCGCGATCTTGCGGCAGCACTCAAACTAAAATCTTTTGATATCATATTAGTCGATTATGTAGTCCCCGGTACAACCGGTATTGAAATCCTGCAGCTTGTTCAACAAATTGCCCCCACTACTCCTGTTATTGTGATATCAGGTAAGGTCGACGAAGCCGTCCTGGTTGAAGCAATCCGCGCCGGCGCACGTGATTATATTTGTAAAGATAATCTACGTCGGCTTTCAAATGCAGTTGAACGTGCCATCGAAGAATCACGCTTACTTCAGGAACATAACCTTACCACTACCGAGTTACAGAGATCGGAGCAATTATTAAGCGAGATATCACAGCGAATACCTGCTGCGATGTATGAGTTTATTATGCGCCCTGATGGCTCAAGTGCTTTGCCCTTTGTTAGTAAACAGTTTGAACACCTTACCGGCGTGAAGGCGGAGCAGGTTAAAGACGATGCGCTACCCGCTTTTGAGCGTATTTTAGCGGATGATATGGAAGGCTTGATGCACTCTATTCAAGTGTCGGCTGAAAATCTGTCGCATTGGTCTTATGATTTTCGTGCGCGCAATGAATTTGGTGAATTAATCTGGATACACGGTTCATCGATTCCGACGCGTGATGAAGCTGGTGTCACACACTGGCATGGCATATTTGAAGATACAACCGAATTACATAAGGCCCATGAAATACGCGACCAGTTTTTTCAGCTCACCAATGATCTACTCTTTATTACTGATCTTGAGGGGCAGATACTCAAGATTGGTGGTTCAACAGCGAAGTTACTTGGTTATCAGGAAGAAGAGCTGCTCGAAAAGACTATCCAGGGACTGATACCGGAAGAGGACAGTCAGCAGTTCCTGTTAGTGATGCAACATGCAACTCAGAAAAAAGAGAATCAGCATTCACTTGAATTACGTATCCTGACAAAACAGGGCGACACACTATGGCTGTCGTGGGATGCCATATTAACTGCGGGTGATACACGCATTTTTTATACCGCACAAGATGTCACGCAGCATAAAAATTATGAAAATGAGCTTGAAGAACGTGTTAGCAAACGCACTGAGGAGCTCGAAGAATCCAAAAAGTCTGCAGAAGAAGCCAATCAGGCCAAGACTCACTTTTTATCGAACATGAGTCATGAATTACGTACGCCATTAAATTCTATTCTCGGTTTCGCACAGTTACTCGATCTATCGAGTGACATTCAGGTGAAATATAAAGAAGACATTACGCAGATTCTTGATGCGGGTAAGCATTTATTGACGCTAGTAGAGGATCTCCTGGATCTATCATTGATAGAGCGCAATAAGCTGGAATTTCATTTCGAGCCGGTTAGTTTGAAGCAACAGTTGATGGCAGCCGTTAGTACGATGCAGCCGGTTGCGCGTGATAAAGGTCTGCGGCTGAAATTGCTTGATGATGTAATAAACAATGACATGTCGGTCATGGTTGATGCGGTACGCTTTAAGCAGATCTTTCTCAACCTGATTTCAAATGCTATTAAATATAACCGTCCGCATGGCAGTGTTGATGTCTATGTCGAGACTGAAGATGATCTTGTTTCCATCATTGTTGAAGATACCGGTATTGGTATCGAGAATACGAAAATCGATGAACTGTTTTTACCATTCAATCGCCAGCATCAGGCACTGCATGCGTCAGAAGGTACGGGCATCGGTCTGGCGATTACTAAGTATCTAGTTGAACAGATGCAGGGCTCGATTCAGGTTGAATCGACAGTGGGTAAAGGGACGAAATTCATAACACGCTTTGCATTTTCAAGTCAGCAGGCGCAACAACCAGTTGATGACAACGCACAAAATAACATAACCCAGGATCGTGCCAAGATTCTTTATATCGAAGACAGCCCGTCACATATCGATTTTATGCATCGGGTGTTTGAGGATATGAGTAATACTATCGAACTCATCACGGCCAATACACCACGCCTTGGGTTTGAGCTCGCGCGTGCACACACACCAACAATCATTCTGATGGATATCTGCTTGCCTGGTATCAGTGGTGTCGATCTAATGATGCGTCTGCAAGAAGATGTGCAACTCAGTCACATTCCTGTGGTTGCTATTAGTGCCAACGCACATCCAACGCAGATCGAGGAAGGCCTGCGTTCTGGTTTCAGACGTTATCTGACAAAACCGGTTGACGTGGTTGAACTGAGGCGAGTGGTGAATGAGTTACTCGTAGACTGTGCAACCCATGAACAATAATAATTCAGGCTTATTGCTGACGTTGTAGACGCACACCCACTTCTTTTGCTCCGGCTACTGCAGCCGGTTTACGCACACTCAGTGTCACGGCTGAGACATTAAACTCATCGAGAATAATCTGGCAGACTTGCTCTGCAACCGATTCGATTAACTTATATTCACTCTGCGAGACAAACTCGGTAATACGTGTCGATATAGCAGCATAATCAAGTGTTGCCGCGAGATCGTCTGTTTGCCCAGCAGTGGAGATATCAAAGCCAATTTCAAGATCCAGTATCAGAGTCTGCTTGATCTGGCGTTCCCAGGCGAGTACACCGATCGTTGTATTAATCTTCAGTTCATGTATAAAAATGTGATCCATAAATTAACCAGACTATCGACAAGTTCACGTTGATACTACACAATCCTTACAGGACAATCATCAGGAAGCTGCTATGTGGCTTGATTACGCATTGCCTTTGATGGCATATCTTTTTGGCTCCATATCCAGTGCCATTATTGTGTGTCGAATAATGGGGATGCCGGATCCACGTACCCAGGGCTCGAATAACCCGGGCGCAACCAACGTGTTGCGCTTTGGCGGTAAGAAGGCGGCGGCCATTGTTCTACTTGGTGATATGCTGAAGGGCGTCATTCCCGTCTTAATTGCCGCGCAGCTAACCGCCGATGCCACTGTGCTGGCGTTAACCGGTTTTGCGGCATTTATCGGGCATCTGTATCCCGTGTTTTTTGGCTTTCGCGGTGGCAAGGGTGTCGCTACAGCCTTTGGTGTGTTTGCCGCGCTTAACTGGCAGGTTGGTCTGCTTGTCGGTGCAACCTGGCTTATTGTTGCCAAGGTCTTCAAGATTTCATCATTGTCAGCATTAATTGCGTCGGTACTGGCACCAGTGTATTTCTGGTATCTGATGCCAGATAAGGTCTATACCTACATGGTGATTGTGCTGAGTCTGATCTTAATATGGCGTCACCGCAGCAACATTCGTAACCTGGTACAAGGTAGCGAAGACGCCATTGGTAGTGATGCCGAGTAATTAAATCGCGCTGAGTTCTGCCAATGGCCAGCGTGGTCTGGCCTGAAAGCCCAGATCCTGTTGCTCACCGGCCAGTAGTCGCTGGCAGCCCGCATAGGCAATCATGGCGCCGTTATCGGTGCAGTAGGCCATGGCCGGATAGGCTGCACGTGCAGCCAGCTTGGCTGTCATGGCATCCAGTCTGGCCCGGATCTCGGTATTGGCACTGACACCACCCGCAACAACCAGCGTTTTATAAGCTGTTTGTTCGAGCGCACGGCGACATTTAATCGCCAGTGTGTCGGCGATGGCCTGTTGAAAAGCATAGGCGATGTCGGCCTTACTCTGCTCACCTTCATCGATATGCTTGTGAAGCGTATTCATGGCAAAGGTTTTCAGGCCGGAAAAGCTGAACTCAAGCCCGGGTCGATCAGTCATCGGACGTGGAAACTGAAAGCGATCTGGATCGCCTTGCTCGGCCAGTTTCTGTAATGCAGGCCCACCCGGATAGCCTAGCCCAAGCAGCTTGGCTGTCTTGTCAAAGGCTTCACCGACCGCGTCATCAAGGCTTTCCCCCATAAGTGAGTACTTACCAATGCCTTTGACATCAATGAGTTGGGTATGACCACCAGAGATCAACAAGGCGACAAATGGAAACGCTGGTGCATTCGATTCCATTAGAGGGGCCAGTAGATGGCCTTCCATGTGGTGCACGCCGATAGCTGGGATATCAAGTGCGAAGGCCAGGCTGCGTCCAATTGCCGTGCCGACCAACAGTGCACCAATCAGACCGGGACCAGCGGTAAAGGCCACTGCATCAAGATCGTCTCGCGTCAGTTCGGCTTTCGCAAGTACTTCATCTATAAGGGGTAATGTCTTACGAATATGATCACGCGAGGCCAGTTCTGGCACCACGCCGCCATAATCGGCGTGTAATTTGACCTGACTATATAAGGTATCAGCCAACAGACCTCGCTCGCTATCGTAAATAGCCACACCGGTTTCATCACAGGAACTTTCGATACCAAGGACACGCATGCCGCGTAAACTACCCGCGAAAAGCCTGATCCGCAAGTTTCAGGGTGCCGCCATCACAGATTTTTGCGAAAAAATACCTCTTTGTTTTGCATTTAGCCGCACAAATCATTAAAATCTCGCCCCCTTAGTCCGATATCCTGCATGTCCGGGGAATATGTGGACATTGTAAATTTACTAATTAGTTAAGGTTACTCGATGCCATCAGTAAAAATTAGAGAAAACGAACCTTTTGACGTCGCACTGCGTCGCTTCAAGCGTTCTTGCGAAAAGGCAGGTGTTCTGTCTGAAATTCGTCGTCGCGAATTTTATGAAAAGCCCACTTCAATTCGTAAGCGTAAAGCCGCTGCAGCAGTTAAGCGTCACCAGAAAAAGGTCTCTCGCGATACCATCTCTCGCGTTCGCCTCTACTAAGTTAACTCATCTAAGCCCTTCTCGGCTGACATTATGAGTGATCTGAAGACGCAAATTACCGATGCAGTGAAAACTGCCATGCGCGAAAAAGATAAATCGCGTCTGGTCGTACTGCGTCTAATCACCGCTGCTATTAAACAACGCGAAGTCGATGAGCGTATCGAGCTTGACGATGCACAGGTACTTGCGGTGCTCGACAAGATGCTCAAACAGCGTCGTGATAGCATCAAGCAATACGAAGCAGCTAAGCGTCAGGATCTACTGGACCAGGAAATCTACGAAGTTGATGTGATCCAGGCCTTCATGCCCGAACAGCTCAGCGAAGCCGAAATCACTACAATGGTTGATGAAGCCGTTGCTGCTACTGGCGCAGCTAGCATGAAAGACATGGGTAAGGTTATGGGTATGCTGAAGCCGAAGTTACAGGGCCGCGCGGATATGGGTGCGGTCAGTGGTTTAATCAAATCTCGCTTGAGCTGATTTGCTGAAACGGCGGTGGCTATGTTGCAGCGCTCTTCAAATTCGCCACTTACATCTCTAGTAAGCTCCTCATTATCATCACACTGCGCCTTGCCAGCAACCGTTTGATCAAATCAGCCTTATATTTTGTTGAAGCGTTGCTGCTCAAAATCGTCATTTACCCTTTTTGTAAAATCCTCGTTCTCACAACGACGCGCCTTGGCGCCATCCGTTTGATTGACTTAGCTTGTTAATTTCTACTGAAACGGCACTGGCGTTGTTGCAGCGTTATTCAATTTGCTCTGACAGAGCATTAAATATTCGTCGACTGGCCAGAGTGTAGCTGGGTTCGACTTAATCTCGAACAACCTCCCTGTTGGTCTCGAATCTGTGAAAACGCGCTTTCACCTTCCCTGGCGCGCACGTTTTCAAAGACGTCGATCCCAGCTACACACCGACCAGTCAGATGCGGGTGATGCGCTGCTGCGTCATTGGCACCGCCGCGATACATGGATGTAAGTAGCAAGGTGCCATTGATGTGGGCGAGACAGGGAGGTAGAGCCCACTTAGCATGCAGCGCATCATTTGCGGCTGACCATATCGACCCATCACAGGCGATTAAAGATTAGTCTTTGCTCTCGTGCTGGCCGCGCGGTATCTTTGCTGCATGGCTGGCCGCATTCCACAGAACTTCATTGATGAATTAATTACACGCACCGATATCGTCGATGTGATTGATTCACGCGTTCCTCTGAAAAAGAAGGGTCGCGATTACATGGCCTGCTGCCCTTTTCATGGTGAAAAAACGCCTTCTTTTAGCGTGAGTCAGGAAAAACAGTTTTATTACTGTTTCGGTTGTGGTGCGCATGGTACGGCGCTGGGTTTCCTGATGGACTATGAGCATCTGGACTTTGTCACGGCGGTCGAAGAGCTGGCGGCGCGTGCCAATATGCAGGTGCCACGCGAGGAAGGGCAGTCAAATGCGCCAGATTACACGCCGCTGTATCAGACCATGCAAAAGGCAGAGCAGTTTTTCAAACAGCAGCTACGTCAGCATCCGCAGGCCGAGCGCGCCGTAGAGTATCTCAAAGGCCGTGGTCTGACAGGTGAGATCGCTGAAGCCTATGGTATGGGCTTTGCACCGCCCGGCTGGGATAACCTGCTGCGCGCGCTCGGTGCAGATGGGACCAATGTCGATAACCTCATCAAGACGGGACTGGTCGTTGATCGTGAAAACAAACGCTATGACCGCTTTCGTGATCGCATTATGTTTCCCATCCACGATCACCGTGGTCGCGTAGTTGCCTTTGGTGGGCGCATCCTGCAGCAGGATAAAAATAATGCCAAATATCTGAATTCACCTGAGACGCCAATATTTCATAAGAGCCAGACACTCTATGGGCTGTATCAGGCGCGCCAGCATCTACGTGATATTGAGCGCCTGCTGGTGGTGGAAGGCTACATGGATGTCGTGGCGCTGGCACAATTTGGCATTCGCTATGCGGTGGCCACATTGGGTACCGCCACCACGCGCGAGCATCTGGATATTCTGTATCGCACCACCGAAGAGCTGGTGTTTTGCTTTGACGGCGACCGCGCCGGTCGGCAGGCAGCCGATCGTGCCATGCAGAACCTGCTAGCGGTGATGCATGAGGGCCGCCAGGCGCGTTTCCTGTTTCTACCAGAAGGTGAAGATCCAGATTCATTGATTCGCAAGGAAGGTCTCGAGGCTTTTATTGACAGAATTGGGTCGGCGATCCCATTTTCGACATTTTTCTTTGATTATCTTCGAGATGGCGTCGATACTTCTAGTGAGGATGGTCGTGCACGATTGGTCGCCCTGGCGAAACCGCTGCTAGCAAAGATGCCATCGGGGGTGTTCCGAGACATGCTCGAAGAAAAGCTGGCGAATCAGGCCGCCACCGATGTGCAGCGTTTACGCGAACGTCTGCATGAAGAGCCGGTCAAACAACAGGAGCCTGTTAAACAAGCCAGACGCTCAAGGGCGGCTGCGGCAAAGCAGTCACCGTCGTTGGTGAGACGTGCGATTCACTGCCTGTTATTACAGCCGGCGCTCGCACAGCAGGTTGAGGGGCTGAATCAGCTACACGGTCTGACGCAGCCGGGTGCAGAGTTACTTTATGAAATGCTTGAATTTTTAAGTGATAAACCACATTTAAATACAGCTGCCGTACTCGAACATTGGCGTGATCGTCAGGAGGGCCGACATCTGCAAAAACTGGCTCAAAATGAGGATCTTATCGAGGCAACTGGCTTAAATGCTGAATTTGTTGACTGTGTACAACAGCTTATCCAGCAACGACAGCATCAGGATCAGGATGCTCGCTTGACATTTTTGAGTAACAAACCTTTTACTGATTTGACAGATGACGAAAAAAACGAGTTAAAAGAGATACATAGACTAAAGGCTAAGGAAAAAAGTAACATAACAGAATCGTGAAAAACTGATATAGATACGCTATAATGGTGAGTTCTGCCGCGAGAAGTGGCCTGATTTTTTCAAGTTGAGATTTACAGCATATGATGGACAAAGAGACCCAACAGTCACAATTGAAACTTCTGATTGCGCGTGGCAAGGAGCAGGGTTACCTGACTTATCGCGAGGTTAACGATCATCTGCCAAATGAGATCGTCGACCCTGAACAGATCGAAGACATCATAAGCATGATCAACGATATGGGCATTCAGGTCATGGAGACTGCACCAGATGGTGACAGTATGCTGATGTCTGATTCAGCAGCTACTGATGACGATGCCACGGAAGAAGCCACTGCTGTGCTGGTGACATCGGTTGATGCCGAGTTTGGTCGTACCACTGATCCAGTGCGTATGTATATGCGCGAGATGGGTGCTGTAGAACTTCTGACACGTGAAGGTGAAATTCGCATCGCCAAACGTATCGAAGAAGGCATGATGCAGATGATGCATGCCATGGGTACCTATCCAAACACTATCGCTATGCTGTTATCCGAGTATGCACGTTTTGAAGCAGAAGAAGCACGCCTCACTGATATCATCACCGGTTATATCGATCCAAATGCACCGGATGAAATTGCACGTCCTACTGTATTAGACGGTCAGGACAATTCTGCGTCAAAAACTGACGACGACGATGATGAAGATGAAGGCCCAACAGGCCCTGATCCAGAAGAAGCGCGTGAGCGTTTTACTGCGATGGCCAAACAATACAAGCGTTTCATTAATGCCAGCAAAAAGCATGGCATGAACGATGAGCGTTGCGTCAAGCTGCGTGAGCAGATGGCCGATGGTTTCATTGAGCTGAAAATTATTCAACGTCAGGTTGATACCATGACGCTCGCACTGCGTGACATGGTTGATCGCATTCGTACTCAGGAACGCGTCATTATGGGTGTTTGCGTTGATAAGGCGCATATGCCACGTAAAGAATTCATTACCTCATTCCCGGATAACGAAACTGATCTGGAATGGTTAGACAAACAGATTGCGCTGGATAAACCTTTCTCGGTTGTCTTAAAAGATCATCGCGACGAGATTCTACGCGCACAGAAAAAACTCATTGCTTTGCAGGTTGAGTCACAGGCAACGATTGGTCAGATCAAGGACATCAACCGCAAGATGTCGATTGGTGAAGCCAAGGCACGTCGTGCCAAGAAAGAAATGGTCGAAGCCAACCTGCGTCTTGTTATCTCGATTGCCAAAAAGTACACCAACCGTGGTTTACAGTTCCTCGATCTGATTCAGGAAGGCAACATTGGTCTGATGAAGGCCGTCGACAAGTTTGAATACCGTCGTGGTTACAAGTTCTCTACCTATGCAACATGGTGGATACGCCAGGCAATCACACGTTCGATTGCGGATCAGGCGCGTACCATTCGTATCCCTGTGCATATGATTGAAACCATCAATAAGCTAAGCCGTATCTCGCGCCAGATGGTGCAGGAAATGGGCCGTGAACCGACACCGGAAGAACTGGCTGAACGTATGGAAATGCCGGAAGACAAGGTACGCAAGGTAATGAAAATTGCCAAAGAGCCTATCTCAATGGAAACACCGATCGGTGATGATGAAGATTCACATCTGGGCGACTTCATTGAAGACGGTAATGCAGCGTTACCCCTGGATGCGGCGACCAACGAAGGGCTTTCCGAAGCCACAACGGGTGTCCTTGCTGGCCTGACAGCACGTGAAGCGAAGGTTTTGCGTATGCGTTTTGGTATCGATATGAATACCGACCACACGCTGGAAGAAGTCGGCAAGCAGTTTGATGTGACACGTGAACGTATTCGTCAGATTGAAGCCAAGGCATTACGTAAACTGCGTCATCCCAGCCGTTCTGAACAACTACGCAGCTTCCTCGATCAGACCGGTTCGTAGTAGTTTTTGAGTAACAAAAAAAAGCCCGCTTTCAAGCGGGCTTTTTTTATTGATTTAGTCTGTTCTAAATGAGCAGTCAGGGTTATGTAATTCGGCATGGCAGTTGGAGCATAAAAGTATACATTTTTTAGCTTCAGTTAGAACGGCTTCCCATTTTCTATTGGATAAGGAGCGTAAGTCCAATTGAAAAGATTTTTCTGAAGGTATTCGGTGGTGAAATTCCAGAGCAGCGAAATTCATGTGATAACCACACTTTCCACACTTTCCACCCATGCTCTTTATTAAGTCGACTTTTCTATTTCGGCCTCTCAGTTGCTGTGCCTCGTAGCTTTGTAGTGATTGATTAATGACAACGTTCTTACATGATCTGGAGCAGTATTTTGTCTGTCTTCCAGTTAAACGTTTGTTGCAATTTAAGCATTTAGCCATAGTTATATGTGGTGTGGATTATGTTAGAAAACATAATCCATAATAAGAATGAGGGCGTGAAATGTAAAGAATTTATGCAAGCGTCATCACTAATTTTTGCTACAATACGCAGCGTTCAGGGCCTATAGCTCAGTTGGTTAGAGCAGGGGACTCATCAAAATGGTGCGTCTATGTTGAAAGGCATAGAATGAACGGGATGAATTCAGGGAAATCGTAGCACTCACATTGAGGTTGACGACAATCCTGAGCCAAGCCAGAAGTGCACTTCTGGAAGGTGCAGAGACTACCTGAGGACAGGTGTATACCGAGAGTCCTTAATAACAGGCAAGAGCTTCCCGCACCCTAGCAAGTAAAGTTGCGGGTGATGAGATAGTCCGCTCCCATTGGAAATAGTGGGGTAAAGTGAATCCCTTGGTCCCAGGTTCGAGTCCTGGTGGGCCCACCAATTCCATTCTTTCTGCGAATTGGTCAAAAAGTACGTCTCTCCTTCCAGGACGAGGCGAACGCTAGTAAGCTAATAGATGGGATGATTATTTCTTAGTTGTTGGTTCAACAGAAGCCTTGATGTTTGCTTCTGTTAATTCTTCTACAGCGCTTAGCTTATCAACCAATTCCTTGCCTTCAAGCATTGTATTATCGTATTGAGCCTGTATCTTTGAATCAAAAGCCTTTGACTCGTCAGCCATCAGTTTAAAATATTGCATCTGGTTTAACAGATTATTAAGTATATGTTGTGTGGAGCTAATTGTGGCGTTAAATACTACACGTTTTTCATGTTCTTTTTTAAGCATTGCCTTTGTAGTTTTGTCAGCATAAATACCAAAAGCAATTAATAAAACAATAATGATTATTCGCATCCATAATTCATTCGCATCAGTCGGTATAAACTCGAATTCGTTTTCAGAAAATATTAATTTATGAACCATAGAATCCAACAGCCAGTACATGGCTGATAAGATAATCGCCTTAAATGTATAATTTCTTGTGTTCATAGCACTGGATATTAATAGGTTGTTGTTTGCAATTTTATTGTAGTACCTAAGGTTTTAAATATTGATACTCCGGGCTCGATATACATTTACAGTGAGACCTCGATATAACACCATATTCTTATTATATTTCATATATATAAAGTTGTTTTTTTGCTTTTATGATTACGTCAGAACGAGACCACGCTTAAATGGTACATCTACGCTATAAATGTGTCAGAGATGGGAGGGGTTATCTTAAGTATATTAGTTGTGTGATTGATTTTTGCTAGTTGAAATTATGTTTAATCAGTACGCTTTGACTTATTGAGCAAATTTTCTAATGGACCAGACCACCAATGCGGCTATAGTCATCTGAATACCAAATGTAAGTCACTTTTCCGATAACATTCTCTATTGGTACAACACCCCAGACACGACTGTCTTTGCTATTGTCACGGTTATCGCCAAGCACGAATAAAGAGTCTTCGGGAATTGTTTGCTCAGGCATATTCTGTGAGTAGGAGTTGCGTGCGTTCTCCTCAATTAAATATGGTTGCTCAATAAGTTCGTTATTAACATAAACTTTTCCTGAGGTGATTTTGATTTTTTCACCCCCGCGAGCAATGACACGTTTAACATAGCTGATCGTCGGATCGGGCGGATAGATAAAAACAATCACGTCGTTAATAGCAGGGGTATTACTGAGGTAAGAAAAGGTGCTGACGAGTATGAACTCTCCGTTGAGAATACTAGGTGCCATGTTTACGGTTGGTATGCGGTATGGAATAAGGCCGAAAACTCTGCCGCGCGGATCTTTGCTGGGAACGGCAAATGGATTAATAATATAAATAGCAACGCTAAGGGCGATAAATAATGCGCTGAAATATACGAGCAGTTTTGAACGTCGAGCTTTCATAGGTTCCCGTTTTATTCTATATCGTTAAAAACATTTTTATGCCGGCAATGAGCAATACTAGCGCCAAGAGCCGTTTGATCGTCAAACTGGCAAATCGTTGACTGCCGTATGTTGAGCCGATAAACCCACCTGCCATCGCAGCAATGGCCCAGTATGCTAAGCCTTCGGGAAGTTGTGTTTCATTTGTGCTCATAAAACCCAGCAGACCAGCAATTGAGTTTACAAGTATAAAGGCTGCGGCAATACCGGATACATTTTTTACTGTTTCCCAACGCAACATAATGAGTAAAGGGCTTAGGAATATACCCCCACCTACGCCCACCAGGCCTGATAGAAAACCTAAAACGCTACCACTCAGTAGAACGATGTATATGTTCGTTTGCTGGACATTGTACGTTGCTTGCCTGGCAGAAGTCAGAAATCGATAGGCGGCGTAAAGCAGAATAAGCCCAATAACAGGTTTATAAAATATGCTCGGTAACAGAATAAGTCCGCCTAGGTAGGCAAATGGGATAGAGGCTATCGCAAATGGCCAGAAAACAGACCAGTTAAAACGACCGGCGCGTAGGTATTGCGTAACCGCTATGACGGCAACAAGTATGTTTAACGTCAGTGCAGCAGGTTTCATTTCCATTGGCGCCAGACCAAACAGGGCCATCGCTGCTAGATAGCCAGAGGCACCGGCATGGCCGACAGCAGAATACAACGACGCGCCAGCAAAGATCAGCAGTGCCAGCATCAGGATGCTTTGTATGTCCATGTTAATTAATAATCTGGGATTCGTTTGTAAATGTTGCGCTTACTACAGAGGCGCACGATAGCAGACTCGCTAGCATAATGTAAAAGCGTATCTAGCAGGAGGAGATGGTTTAAGGTGTGTTACTTCAGGTATTCGAGATTTTGCTTTTATCTACGGTTGCATGGCTAATGATATCCAGTGATGTTTCATACAGCCTGACTAGCTTGCAGACATCTTCATCCGGGATCACGCCCATAACGTCATTGATTAGTTCGGTGTACATGGCTGTTATCCAGCCACATTGTTCTTCACGAAAGGCCTGGGTGTGCAGGTCGTTATCCTGCATATAACTATCGGGTTTCTTATCGACGATCATCAATGTCTCCCCAAGGGCGACATCATTGAGTTCGGGGATAGCAGGTGCTTGTGACATTATCATTTCCCTCCGTGGTGGATAAAGTCGAGCAGTAGGTCTGTTAAAAACAGGATGCCGGTTAGTAAAAATTCCGTTTAATGTTTTGGTTGTGTCATCGCGGCAATGATCATGTCTTCCAGTGTAATACGGTCAGCGAGGATTTCGCCAAGTACTGATAGATCATCGTCTAGTTTCTCAAGTGTCTTGCAGCGCTCTTCTGAATCATAAGTATCATTAAACTGCAGTATCGCTGCAGTTGTTTTCATGATCTTTGGATATACCTCATCCGCAATTTCAATAACTGCCTGACGACGTTCATTGCCGGATTCGAAATATTGATATAACTGAAAGTGGGCAGCAGCGGCGTAGTCAACCAGGGCCTCACAGAATTCCTGTAACAGATCGGTAACTTCCGGTGACGGAGTAAACGGGCGCATTCCTGCAAGTTCGTTTAGCAGTACTAGCGTTTCCGATCGGGTGGCTACCAGTGTGTCGAGCGTTTTTGCGGATCCAGCACGGCGATCCTGTTCTTCTTGTGCTTGTTCTTGCATCAATCTTCCCAGTTATTTCACAAGGTGTTTAGCCATTCTAGCAAGGTTTATGCCCATGGGGAAAGTAGCAAAATGTCACAAAAAAAGTGAGTCCAGAGACTCACTTTCAGAAGATGTTAAGTTATTTTTAAGACTGGAGACTAGTCATAGAATCCCCAGACCGATTGCAGCAGTCTACCCAGATCACGGTACAGTTCAGGCTCTGCTGAGACGTAGTTTTTACTGCGATATCGTTTTAATACCGGCCCGGTACCTTCTTTACCTTCGGCATTCACAAGTGCTGTGGCAATTCTATCCTGAATAGTACGGTCAATCTTATTGGAAATTGAAAAGGTGCGGTGAGGTAACGGTCTGTCTTTTGTGGTTAGTAACAGCTTAAGACCTTTGGTTTTGCCATTTTTAGTAAATTTCTTCCAGAATTTAAATGGCAAAATAGCACCTTCAGAGCTGCCATTATTCAGGCAGGCGAGAGAGTCTTTGAAACTGCGGACTGGCACAATCTGCGGCTGTCGTACCGGGTTTGGGTAGTAATCAAGCACCATCAGGGTCGCCAGATTCGGTGAGGCCAGGCCACAGACCTTTTTACCAATCAGATCTTTGGGCGACTTAACTTTGCTACCCTCGCGGATCGCTACTGAAAAAATCAGTGCACCAGGCAGACGCGCTACTGGGCGGTGGCCAATGCGTTCCATGCGCCAGCCAACAAAATGTGGGCCATCAAAGATAAAATCATACTTCTGTTGGCGCATATTATTGGTGTATTCAAGGAAATTACGTGCTGGAGTGAGTTTAACGTTGGCACCTGATGCCTTACTGAGGTAATCAGCCAGTGGGCCATATAGCTCTTGGGTTTTACCGACTGTCTGAGTGGGTGGTGTTCCGAAGATAACGTCTACTGCAAAGCTGGTACTCGGTATGGCAATGGCGGCACACAACAAAATAATCCCAAATACGTTTTTATTCTTCTGTAACATTTTTTTCCGACTCCATCTATAGCTAGCTAACCCGGCGAATAATATCTTAAGATATTGATTATTAGTTAATTTTTGTAATAGATATACCTGAATACAAATCATTTCCCTGAGCTGTTGTCTGATTATTTATCTGGCACAGGCCCAGACCACTGTTTCAGTATAGTACAGCCAAAGAAGGGTAGTACATCAATAAGTTGCGTATATCTTGTAATTCCGTGTCTACCCAATTATTGTCGGATTATTAAGGGTTTTTTGTAGGCTTTTGTGTCTGTTGCAAGCGCTTCTTAAGGAATAAAATGAAACAATGAAACGGTTAATTTCATACAGATCCGCATTAATTTCGCTAATGGCACTGCTTGCCTTCATGCTGACAGCCTGTACGGGTCAGGATGCGACCGAGACAGGGAAAGCCAAAAAGCCGCCTAAACGCCAGCATTTGGTGGAAATTGCCGAGGTCAAACAGCAACCGCGTTCGGTCCAGACCGTGCGCTCAGGTTCATTGAAACCATTGCGTAAGGTAAAAATCTTTAACCAGGAAGAAGGCGGTATTCTGGTGCTGCCCTATTACCCCGGCGATAACATTAATGAGGGTGATCTCTTGCTGGGGATGGATGACTCGGTACTGGTTGCCGAACTGGCGAAAACCATTGCGACGCGTAAGCAGGCCGAGGCAGATCTGAAGCGTCTGCGTACCCTGCGTAAAAAGAAACTCGTTGCCGAAGATCAGCTACTGCGCGCGCAGACAGCATTACAGGTGGCGCAGGCCGAAGTGCGATTACTACAGGCACGCGTTGGTTATACAAAGGTACATGCCCCCTTTAGTGGGGTCATCAGTGCTCGTCTGGTCGAGCCCGGTGATGTGGTGCCAAAATACACGCATATCGCATCACTGATAGACACGTCTCAACTGATCACCGAGGTCTCGGTGTCTGGCTTGTTACTCGCCTCGTTGCAAAAAGGGGATGCCGTCAGTATTCGTATTGATGCCCTGGGTGATAAACAATTTGCCGGGAAAATAACACGTATCCACCCGACGCTGGATAACAGCACACGACGCGGAATTATCGAAGTGGCATTGAGCCCGGTGCCGCAGGGCGCACGGCCGGGCCAGCTGGTGAGAGTGTCACTAAATGCGCGCGAGCAACTACGCCGCGTGATTCCGTTTGTGGCATTGCGTCGTGACAATCAGAGTGAATATGTTTTTATCGTTACGGATGAAAATAAGGCAAAACGCGTCAATGTGCGCAGTGGTATTCGTCTCGATGAAGAGGTCGAAATTCTTGAAGGGTTAGAAGCCGCACAGCGCGTTATTACACGTGGCTTCCTTGGGCTGAAGGAAAAGAAAACCGTGACAGTCGTTAACACAAGTAACGTTGCGCAGAGCGCCGATTAATGACGGCGCATAAAGTCACGCAGCGTTTTCGTAGTGGCGGACTGGCGGCATGGGCGATTCGTCACCCGGTAGGCGTGGTGATGATTTCGCTGGCAGTATTGGTGCTAGGTGGTTTATCGCTGGATCGTCTCGAGATTGATCTGCTGCCGCATATCATTTATCCCGATATACGAGTACGCATCCTGGATCAGGGTGTGCCGGCAACGGTGATGGAAGATCGTATTACCCGCCAGCTCGAAGAGCAGCTGGCGATTACTGAAGATGCGATTAGCGTGCAATCGCGTACTTCAGAAGGCCGTAGTGCGGTAGACCTGTCATTTGAATATGGTAAGGATATTGACATCGCCCTGCGCGATGCGAGTACACGTCTCGACAGGGCAAAACGTTTTTTGCCGACCAGCATTGATCCGCCGGTTATCTATAAGCGAGATCCTTCTCAGATCGCGATTGCAGAATATGTGGTGAGCTCTACATCGCAGGACCCGGTAGCGTTACGAGACTGGGTCGATAATGTTTATTCAAAATGGTTTTTAAATTTACCAGGTGTCGCGGCAGTTGAAGTCGGTGGTGGCCTGGTGCGTGAAATTCAGGTGCTTCCAGATCAACAACGCCTCAATGGGCTCGGTCTCTCGGTGCAGGATGTTATCTCTGCATTGCAACGCGGCAATGTTGAATCAGCCGTGGGTCGTTTAACGATGGCACGCCAGGAAATTATTGGCCGTACCACAGGGCGCTTTGCCAGTGTGCAGGAGATTGCCGACCTGCCACTGTATCTTCCTGATGGTAATTCCATTCGTTTGCAGGAAGTCGCTGAAGTGATTGATGGCAGTGAAGATGAACGCCTGATGGTGCGCTATAACGATATACCTGGCGTTAAAGTCTCAATACAGAAACAACCAACGGCGAATACGGTCGCGGTTGTCGATGCCGTCGATAAGCAGCTTGCCTGGTTAAACAGACAAAAACTCTTACCAGACAATGTCACGGTGCATAACGTTAGTGATCAGTCTATCTATATACGTTATTCATTACGTAATGCCAGTGTTGCGGCAATGAGTGGCGCGATACTGGCGATGATCGTTGTGTATATATTTCTTGGCAGTCTGAAGCGTACACTGATTATTGGTACTGCGATCCCGATTGCGATCATGGTGACGTTCATCATCATGGGTATTTCTGATCTGACATTAAATATCATGACGCTGGGTGGACTGGCTCTCGGCATTGGCATGCTGGTTGATAATACTATCGTGATGCTGGAAAACATTACGCGTAAGCAACATGCCCAGGCTGAAGACGAGGAACACCAGCAGGGTGCTGCCATTGAAGCAGCGGGTGAAGTCAATAGCGCTATCGTAGCGTCAACCAGCACCAACCTTGCCGCCGTATTGCCGTTTCTGTTTATAGGTGGTTTGACCGGGCTATTGTTTCGCGAGCTAATTATTACTATTTCAGCTGCCATCATCGCGTCAATGATTGTTGCATTGACGTTGGTACCGACGCTGGCGGCAAAAGTGAAAGACAGCAAACCCGGACTGATGCGACGTACTATTGATCGGGTGATGCTTAGCTTACAGTCTATTTATTCTCGTGGCCTGGGAGCATTACTGAGTCACAAGCTGGTCAGTATCATCATGGTTGCATCATTTATCACTGGCTTCTTCTTCAGTGCTTCGTTTTTATTTTCCGGCAAGGAAATCTTCCTGCCAAAGTTTGATGAAGGTAATGTGCGCATGAATGTGCGCGCCGATCCGGATATCTCGTTGCCAGAAATGGAGCGGACAGTAGCGAAACTCGAGGCCATGCTACAGAAAGATAAATATGTAGACGGCGTGTTCTCATTGATAGGTGGCTATATATTTGGACGCTCTGAATACGAGTCGGCAAATCGTAGTTCTATATATGTGCGCCTGGTGCCAGGTAGTCAGCGCGATATCACCAGTGAGCAGTGGATCAAGCGAGTGAAAAAGAAAGTAGCCAAGTTGCAGCTGGCCGGTTTCAAGATCTACAGTCGTACACAGGGCATACGTGGTTTCAAAACCAATCGCGGTGATGATGATTTGAGTTTGCGCATTCAGGGCCCTGATCTACTCAAGCTGGAGCAGATTGGTGATGACATGGTAACGCGCCTACGTGGCATCAAAGGGATGCGCAATCTGCAGCATACCGCCGATGAAATACGTCAGGAGCTTTCCATTGTTATTGACCGTGAACGTGCCAGCGCACTCGGTCTGGAAGTCGAGGACATAGGGCGATCGCTGCGGCTCGCAGTTGAAGGTGAAGTAGTCACGGAATATTTAGAAGGCGATCGCAGTTATGATGTCAGGGTGCGCCTGCCGCGTGAAGATGCTACCAATGTGCAGGATATAGAATCAGTACTGTTATTTTCTGCAGACTCAAACCGACCTGCAGTGTATGTGAGTGATGTTGCACAGGTCGTGTTGCAGGCATCGCCAGCCGTCATCAAACGTGACAAGCAGCAACGCATTGTTGAAGTCAGTGCCTCTCTTTCTAGTGAGGAAACGACACTGGGCGAAGTCATGCTGGAAGTTGAAAAACGTTTTGCCGATCTCAAGTTGCCTGCCGGATACAATTATTATGATGGTGGCGCGTTTGAGACTTTACGCGAAAATCAGCGCCTGACATTCATATTGCTCGCGCTTGCATTGTTTCTGGTATTTGTTGTGATGGCGGTGCAGTACGAATCGCTTACCAATCCCCTCGTGATAATGTTGAGTGTCCCGCTGGCAGCAATTGGTGTGGCCATTGGCATCTGGTATACCGGCCTGACCATGTCGATGCCGATAAAACTGGGGATGATTATGCTGGCAGGTATTGTGGTGAACAACGCAATCGTTCTGGTTGAATACATCGAGATCATGCGTGAAAAAGGTCGCAATATTCACGATGCCATCGTCGAGGCGGCGCGACTGCGTTTGCGCCCTATTCTGATGGCGACATTAACGACGGTGGTTGGTATGTCACCACTGGCGCTAAAACTTGGTGAAGGTGCTGAAATGCTGCAACCCCTTGCCGTGACAATTGTCTCAGGACTGAGTTTTTCACTACTGGTCAGCCTGCTGGTCGTACCACTGATTTATCTGGTGATACATAGCTGGCGTGAAGATTTGCCAGGTCTTGCTATATTAAAAGCACGACAAGTTTAATAACAACAATATGAGGGAAGGCTAATGGAGCCATCACGTGCACCATTTGAATCTGGCTGGGAATGGTTTAAGCAGGGGGCGGGCCTGTTTTTTGCGCAGCCAATGATGCTGATCCTGATTCACGTCCTGTACATCATCGTGATGCTATTTATCCAGTTCATTCCCTTTATTGGTATGTTTGCCGCCTACCTCATTACGCCGGCACTACTCGCAGGCATTTTATATGCGACCCATCGAATTGCGCAGCGTGATGAGATCGAGGCAGGTTTCCTGTTTCAGGTCTTTAATGACAAATCTAAACTCCACCCGATGCTAACGCTCGGAGGGCTCTACATGGTGAGCGTGATCATCATCATGATGGTGGTGTTTGCAATTATGTTTGCCGTGGCCGGACCGTTATTCTTCGAGTTACTAATGGCAGAACCGGAAGCAGCGAGAGAGCTGTTTGAAGATAACATTGAGGTCGTTTTCGTGATGATGGGCGCCATGCTGGTATCCGGCTTTATCATGATGGCGTTGTTATTAATGGGCTTTTTTTATGCGATCCCGCTGGTGATGTTCAGCACAACGGAGCCTTTTGATGCTATCAAGAGCAGCATACGCGCCTGTTGGCGCAATATGTGGCCTCTGACCTTATTCGGTGTGCTGCATATCTTTTTCGTGTTTATTGGTTCCCTGCCCTTACTGCTGGGTCTGTTCATCGTGATGCCAATAACCTTTGCGGCCTGGTATGCGAGCTTTCGTGAGATCTATCCCGATGTGGATGAAGAGGAACCCTCTACACCAGGAGTGATGCATGTCTGATGAACCGCAGCACAAAGAGGACGATGCCCTCTATATGTTAATTCGCGATGGCAAGATTGATGCGTTCAATCAGGCCAGAAGCGAGGGCATGAGTTATGACCTCACCGGTGCTGATTTTCGTGGCGTGAGTCTACGCGGTATTGATGCGGCGGGCGTCGATTTTTCAAACTGTTATTTCCGTCAGGCGGATTTGCGTGGCCTGGACCTGAGTCAGGCCAATCTTCACGGCGCGAGTATCCATGCGGCGAAGATATCGGGTGTGCTGTTCCCCACTGGTTTGCGCGCCGATGAGATCACACTCTCTCTGGTGCACGGCACACGCCTACGTTACTGAAAGCGATAATTCGCCCACTGGCCTATGGTGGAAATATGTGAGGCAAACCAGTATCCATCACCAAGCAAAAGATCATGCGCGTTATTCATTGCGCCGCGCCCTCGTTCAGACAATGCTTTATCACGATGAAAGCCATTGGCGTAGCGTAGTGTGGTATCTATCAACACGCCTGAGGGTGATGGTAAGGCAGAGTCGGCAATCGCCGTTTCCGTTGAACCATACTGAATCAATAGTTTTTCACTTAGTTTCCAGCCATTCTCTGTGTAAAAACGTTGCCAGGCAGTATTGAGTAATGCCTTGACCGAATGCATATGGGTTTCAAGCTGATCGATGCCTTGACGAGAATGTACATTCTCATTCGCTTTTGCCCAACTCAGCAGGCCTTGGGTAACATAGGCATAATCTTCAAGCGTGGCATTGCCAATAGGCTTACCCTGTTTGTCGATCGACCGATACAACTGACCTTCTTCTATAATTACTACATCTGGCCTGAGTGTAGATGAGCTGGTTTTGGTTGCCTGTAGTAACTTTGTTCTAAGAAAGCCAGATAGATTGTCGCCAACTTTTTTGTAGATTTCTCGACGCTTATTATTTTGGTCCGTTTGTGTAACGGCTCGAGCGAGCGCCTGAAGAACAAGACCATTCCATGCGGCGAGCGGCTTATCATCAATCGGTAACACACGCGCTGTGCGCAACGCGAACAATTTCTGTTTTGCCGCGGCAAGCAGTGCGTCAATTTCAGCAACAGGCTTGTTGATCTGCCTGGCCAGTGTTTGACTGTCTTTAAGCAAAATAGGCAGGTGACCATCTTCCGTCGTCGGTGAACCCTCCTGTATCCAGCTTGCTTTAACGGCGGCATATTCAGCCTTGCTGAGGGTTTTTTCTAATGTCTCGGTAGCATACAAATAATAACCACCTTCGATATTATTGTTATCGATGGCCGACAGGCTTGAGGCAAAGCTCCCATCTGGTCGTCTTAATTCGCGAATCATAAAGTCGAGGGTTTCATGCGCCACCTGCAAGTACTCATCAGACTGCAATACGTTGGCTGCAAGTAAATAGATGTTCGCCAGTTGTGCATTGTCATAGAGCATTTTCTCAAAATGTGGCACATGCCAGTTTGGGTCTACTGTATAGCGATAAAAACCACCACCGATAAGATCATGCAGTCCAAGCGCTGCCATTTTATCAAGCGTTATACGTAGAAATTTTTCAAGGCGTTTGTCTTTTTTAGAACTTTGGGAATACAGTTTGAGCAATGCCAGTAGTTGCGGGCTGGAAGGGAACTTGGATTCGTTGCCAAAGCCACCACCGAACTCATCAGCGACTTCCCAGATGGCATGCACATATTTATCACTAACTTTATCTACAAAACCGTCAGGTAGATTAGGGTCAGTATTCATTGTCGGCAAAGTAAAGCTTTTCGACGCTTCGGCGGCATCAAGAGTGAGGTTTTGGCCATCTTCTTGCCAGGCGGTTTGTAGTTTTGAAATCAGCGATTTGAAGTCATTTGCTGGCAGATACACCAGCCCTACCAGCGGATAGCCTTCCGGTGTAATAAACACATTCAATGGCCAGCCAGAATAGCCACGTGTGGCCTGTACGAAATCGATAAGACGTGAATCCAGCGCCGGGTTGAGCTCGCGATCTACCTTCACAGGAATGAAATGTTCATTCAATATCGTGGCTATTTCGTTATTCTGATAGCTCTCACGCTGCATTACATGACACCAGTGACAGGAAAAGTAGCCAATTGACACAAACAGCAACTTGTTTTCCTTACGCGCCTGTTCAACGGCGGCTTCACCCCATTCCTGCCAGGCAACTGGATCCTTGCCATGCATTTTCAGATACGGTGAGGGATTGTTGGACAGGGTGTTTTGCAGTGCTAGCGCCGGTAATGAAAACAGCATTAGCATAGAGAGAAAAATTAAACGAAGGTGTAACATATAAATTCCTGTTATATAGGGTCAATAAGATACGTTATTATGGTTCCTTATAATATACGACCGTATGAGTAGATAATTATTCCACTTCTCACACAAAAATAATAAGAAGATCACGATATGGCTGATGCATATGTCGATTTTTCTCTATTAAACGATATCTTACGCTATGACGATATGATTCCCTGGTATGGCTATGTGGGTAAGTGCGAGTTGATAAACGATTGATAAGAGGTACAGGTATGACCATAACAGTGTTTTTGTCAGGCGAGATTCATACTGACTGGCGCGATGAGATACAACAGGGTGCAGCTGAGCAGGGCATCGATGTGGTGTTTACATCTGCCGTGACTGACCACGAGGCCAGTGACGCCGCAGGCGATCATCTGGGTAGTGAAACGGATGCCTTCTGGCGTGATCACAAATCAGCCAAAGTGAATGCTATTCGTACTCGTACACTGATAGAAGACTGTGATGTCATGGTGGTACGCTTTGGTGATAAATACAAACAGTGGAATGCCGCGTTTGACGCGGGCTACTGTGCCGCCATTGGCACGCCATACATCACACTTCACGACGACTCGATTGTGCACCCACTAAAAGAGGTGGACGCGGCAGCGATGGCCTGGGCCACTACCACGGTTCAGGTACTGGACACCTTGAAATACGTGACGCGCGCAAAATGACAAAATAACGTCTTTGTACGATCCGTGAAGGTCAGCCGCGAGTATGCGCTGCATGCTTAAGCGAGCTCGACTTCCCTGTCTCACTCACATCAATGGCGCCTTGCTCCGTACCTCCGTGTATCGCGGTGGCGCCAATGACGCTGCAGCGCATTACTCTCACCTGACTGGACGGGGTGTGGCTGTAAGAGGCGTCTTTGAAAACGTGTGGGCCAGGGAAGGCTAAAGCACGTTTTCATAGATTCGAGCCAAACATGGATGTTGGGCGAGATTGAGCCGATGACAGCCACACCTCGGGCAGTCAGGCTAAAAGTAAATGCTGTGTCAGATAGAGCTGAAGCTAGCCTGCAAGAAAGTCATCTTATGTTCAGAATGAAACAGATTAGCGAATTATATTCCACTCGCCATTATTACTACGACAGGCGGCGCCATCGGCCTGTTCGCGACGACCATTAATGAACGAGTTGCGTGAGTATTCTCTGCACCAGGAGCCATCGCGGCGTTTGTATTCACGTGTAGGGGTGATGCGATAGACAGCACCGGTATCCGGGTTAGTCCATTGGACATGACGCCCGATAGGGCCATATTCAAGTGCCTGGCCAATACAGGCGGTATCGGTTTCATCCATCGTACGACCTACCGTGCTACCAATGATTGCGCCGACAATGGTGCCAATAATGGTTGCGGCAGTTTTGCCATCACCCTTGCCTACCTGTGAACCGGCGGCGCCACCGACGACACCACCAATCACTGTACCCAGATCTTCCCATTTGCAGCTACCGCGGTATACGTATTGATCCGCCGGGCGTGGTGGTGGTGCGGTGACAGGTTTGGGCTTTTTATTTTTATTCTTGTTTTTGTGGTAGCCATGCGCGGGTGCCCAGGGTGGTGGATCTGCCAACACCACAGAGCTAGCGCAAAAATTCATCAGTAACAGGATAATAAAAACAGGGCGAAAGTGACGTAAATGCATGGATGTATCTCTCTCAAATCATTGTGCCTATTATTATAGGCGTAATCAGATGTATCGCACCGTTCGTGCTTCACAATATAGAC
>Ga0316207_10000140_pt1 | contig 148514 bp, 102 predicted proteins | sample 6weekpyrite_MG_FD_204943 | JGI IMG/M metagenome (GOLD analysis project Ga0316207, IMG submission 204943) | Microbial mat bacterial communities from mineral coupon in-situ incubated in ocean water Damariscotta River, Maine, United States -... | ecosystem: Environmental > Aquatic > Marine >... | reverse complement strand
TGGGAAAGAGAAAGTGAGGTTTTATTAAATCCTGCTAAGAAGCAAAATATTGATCTTGAGGTGCCAGATAAATTGGCGGCTTAACTATTAAGTTTGAGGCGACAGGTACCTTGACACACTCCGCTAAGCTACCAGTGTCCTTATCATTACCTACCGAGACAGGAGTTTTGGGTACTGGTAATTTGAAGCCTTCCACTCCATCCTCACTAAATTTCACGCTAACACCTTCCGTAAAACGGGTCAGTGCCCTTAAAGGTTCGAGCCCTTAACGCTGTAATGAATAAAACCAAATGTAATCTAGTCAAGATTGAACTCAATTCCAATACCATCTTATTAACGATGTACTACTGTAGCGGGTATAACTGATCTTTTTGCGGCGTTATCAATATCAATTGCAACGTGCAATATACTGTTCTTTGGAAATAGCAAAGGATTCGTTTTAATTAAAAAAATCAGGGGTCTTGTTCCGTGCAAAGTCTGTTTCTTTTTTAGCAATCCAACTAGTTCGCGAATGAAGTAATCCAAAAAAGTCACCAATCTCTTTCATGCTATTTCCACCACTCTTAAAAACTTCATATATTGCACTAGCTCTGCTTATTAAAACGACCTAAAGCCCAAACTCCTCCTATTAAGACACTTAATAATAAATCCGTTTTAAATAGGCTTCAATCTGCATATCTACTGCATGGGGGTGTTGAACAATATCTTGAATCAGCTGAAAAAGCGGAAATCTTTTTGTATCAAATAAATTAAACTTCTGAACCATTTCCAGAGTATGAATGCCCTCTCCTTTTGTACACTGAGTTTCCTCTCTCGCTAACCTACATCCTAATTCATGATGATGAGAATCTTCACTCGTCGCAGTAGCAATTAAGTCACCTAAACCTGCTAAATGATATGGACTCGCTGCTTGCCCTCCCATACTATTTACAATCTGGTTGAGTTCCTGTAACGCTGTGGCAGCGAGATAACCGCGCATATTGTCTCCCAACTTCAACTCATCGGCGATACCAAAAGCGATAGCATAGACGTTCTTTAAGATTACCGACCAGCTAATACCAACAACATCTGGGGTATGCTCTAAATAGAGGCGAGTATCATGAAATAACTGCTTTATCTTATTGAAGGAAGAGGCATTATCACATCCTAGTTGCGCAAAAGCATAATGACCTGCACGAATATCTTCTGAAACCATCGGCCCATACATCAGCGCACTTTCTTGTTTCTCACCAAACACCTCAGTAAATATTTGCGCCGCAGTGTGACCAGCCTCATCCAGACCTTTAGCGATACTCAAACACAGGCAATCTTTCTTGAGTAAAGGTTTAATGCGTAAAGCAATTTCTCGATGAGGATTCACTGGCAGACAAAACAAAACAATATCCGATTTCGTTGCAGCATCATCTAGTAAAACCGATTGAAAATTATTTCGAGGATATTTTTCCCAAATATCTAATTGCACTTTACCCTGGAGAAGGTATTCCATGGCATGCCCCATTTCGCCATATCCAAGGATTAGTACTCTGAGCGACTCATTCATAATTATTTACTTTTTAATACCTATTTACTAAAGATGAAGCATAAGCGCTTAAATCATATCAAAAAATCAAAGCCAAACCTTATAAATCAAGAAATATTAATCCTGTAAGCTGAATCAGCTGAGTGAAAACTTATGGTGACCATGAATAACCACTCATTTAAATTTACGGACAGCCCGTCCAATCCAATCAATTTATTCACAACAAGTAATGCGTGAATTGGTATTTGAGTTTTGCAATTCATCATCAACGATTTACAAATTTTCAAATCCAATAATGTCAGACTTTCCTATTTCTCTGGCTCATGCTGATCTTTTAATAAATACTTTTCACATACATGACAATCTGTGCATGATTTATTGAAATAAACTTAAATTATTACGATGTCTCATTTATCCTTACGCAGCTAGGTTTCAATCCATATACATCATGCAGGTGAGTAAGGTAATTTCACCATATATTGACCGCTCTTCCAACGGCCAGACTATTCCAGTGTTGGAAACATAAGGCTGCTCAGTATCGATCAATAATCTACCGCTACAACATTAATGTAGCATGTCATATATTCTAAATTAAACCATTCCATGGCATAATTTGGTTGCTTTTACTACGCCTTTCATTATGATTTATTTCAAACCTGTCTAATAATAACGGAGAAAATATATGCACTATATTGGTGAACACCAAATGGGCTATCATTCACTAGCATTGGGATTTCCAAGTATTGATGGCTGTCATGCGATTTGTTTACAAACCAAAGCTGGGCTTTTTGGTATTCATGTTTTAGGACGTGTTGATTTTGATGATCGTATGGAAAAAGAAGCACAGGCTTTCGCGAGTTTTGTTCAAAATCATAATCAGGGGCAGGATTTTCTTCACCTCTATGGCACCTGTTTCCAAAAAAAACGCGGCTGGTCACCTCCAATGGAAGATCGGTTTAAATCCTGGAAAAAAGAAATTAAAGTTTACGCCAAAAAATTGGGCTATAAAGGCAGAATTAGTCATTTTGATTTAAGTACCCTAGCAAATTGGCCACCTAAACCTAATAGTAAAGAAAATGAAACAGACTCTGCCTATGTTGAATATCGCCGAGTATTCAGTGAGGTTACCATTTTAGCCAAACCCTGGAGCCAATGTGGGCACGATAACGTTAAAGCCAATTCGGTGGAAGATACCGTAAATTTTCAATTTGCAAAAAACAATGGTACTGCAACGGTTTGCGATAAGTATTCTAATAATACTTGTACCTACGTGAACTCCAAAGGTTCGGGCTTTCAAATTACACCTGCAGCAATCAGACAGTCGTTCAAATATTAAGGTCGTTAAGATTGGTTATTAGCCTGTAGAGGAAAATATCAACAAAGGTAGTGCTAAAATTTTTTCAGGCCACCTGCTTACATTTTCAAGCAACGATAGTTGGGGTGCAGCACTTCTCAGATAGCTCAGCAACAAAATAAAGAATATTTTCGACAAGCAAATGCTTTCGATTGTAAAGCTTCACTATAAAAATGACTGGTTAGAAATTTATATTACACCAAGCGTACATATAGCAGTTGCTTGATATTTCAGATATTTATAGAATACTGTATCGCCAGTAACTATCCCCCAGTAAAAACAATGAAACTTACCACAAATTCCGTTGCAATAATTATAGACCCAAATAATGATGACATAACAAACCTGTCCTCTGTTATACGAGAAAACTTTGATCTGTTAAATATTCATACTGCCACATCTTCTGCCCAGGCGATGGAAATTATCAATCAACTCGATTCTCTCGACTGGATTTTCTTTGACAGCAATCTAACTGAACCTAATTGTTTTGACTTTATCAATAGCATTAAAGATAAAGAATGCATGAAGTCATCTAAAACTATTTTGTTATCGAGTGACAGCAACCAAGAGTTATTGTTGCAGGCTGCTGCGTCTGGCGTTCATGAGTTTTTATTAAAACCATACTCAGCGAACACAATTATTGCCAAGGTACGAAAATTGGCTTTTGGTCAACAACAAAGACAAAGTAAACGTATTTCTTTGCTAGAAGCGTTTGATGTAACCATTCGTTTTGGCCCTCAAGAATACCGAGGTTCCATTGTGGATTTATCTTTAGGTGGTTGCATGGTCAAATCATCTGTGTTTAACCAAGGTGGTGGTTTTATTTATGACAAAGCTAAAATTGCCTTGCCAATTGACGAAAATTTTATCGTTGAGGCTGAACTAATTCGGCTTGAAAGAGACTTGGCTAACGAAGGCTCATCGATTTTTGCAGCCTTTATTTTCCAACCTTTGAAGCTAGAACTGAAAAATAAATTCAGTAATTTCTTAGCGAATCTTAGCAAGCCTAAAGATTAACAGATCGAAATTTAATACCAGGAATATCATTGATGATGCCGCCTAGTTAAGTCACTGTTATGCGGTATTACCCAAATTTTGTTGGTATATTTCTGTGCCTTTGTTAATTTTTATAATCGTATAATTTAGATCGGCAATTAATTGCTTAATACTTTCTATTTCATTCTCATTTATCGCGTTTTCAATCTCTATGCACGTTTCAGTAATCGCAATAAAACCATAATTTCCGCCACTACCTTTAAGTTGATGAGTTTTACTTTTTAAACTTTCAATATCATTATTTTCAAACGCTTGAGCGAGATCCGTCAGATAATGCGGAAGTTGAGTAATAAAACGAAATATTAATCGATCGAGTTTTTCCCTTTTTCCTAGCAAGGTTGAGATAATATATGAATCGTCATCCAAATCTATTGTATTATTGACTTCACTTTCAATAAACGCTACATCGTTACTCGATTCTAAATATTTGGCGACTGTTTCAGTTAGAGCATCCATATCGATTGGTTTTGCGAGAAAATCATTACATCCCGCTTTTAAACACCGTTGTTTTTCTTCTTCAAACGCGTTCGCGGTTAACATGGTTATCGGGCCAGTATAATTACTCTCCCGCAACTTCTCGACAGCTTCCAGCCCACCCATCACTGGCATTTGCATGTCCATGATAATAAGATCATATGTTTGATATTTGCATTTATCCAAAGCAATCTGACCATTATCAGCTATTGTAACTTTTGCCCCCATATCTTCCAGATAATTACTGATGAGCTCTTGATTACAAACAGTGTCTTCTACTAATAGTATGGATCCAGAGACAAATACAAGTTGCTTTGAATTCTCCACATCTGCATCCGGTGACTTAACGTATTGCTTTTCATAACAAAGCTCAAGGTTTTGATTATCACCAGGATTAATTTGAAACTTAAAGACACTACCCATATTTTTGATACTTTCAACTGCTAAATCCCCTCCCAGTTTTTTCACCAGTTGCCGAGAAATAGACAAGCCGAGCCCCGTACCGCCATATTGTTTTGTTGTTGATGAGTCTGCCTGAGTAAATGCCGTAAATATTTTTTCGCATTGTTCTTTTGTTAAGCCAATACCTGTATCTTCAACAGCGAAATGCAATGTATTTTGTTCTACACTATAATTGACATGAATATAAATATGCCCTTGTTCAGTAAATTTTTTCGCATTACCAATAAGATTTATCAATATTTGTTTTAATCTCACCTCGTCTGAAATAAAATTCTTTGGTACTGGGTAGTCGTATTTAACTTGAAAATCCAGATTTTTTTCCAAAATACCTTCGGCAACAATATTTTTACAATCATGCATAAATTGAAATAAATCGATTTTACCATTCGAAATTTCGAGCTTGTTTGCTTCGATCTTAGATATATCCATTATGTCATTAATTATGTGTAACAAATGCTCTGAGTTTTTTATTATTGTGCGGATTGTTTTTCGCTTTCGATCTGCTTCGATATTTTCAGTCTGCAAAACTTTAGAAAAACCGATAATCGCAGTCAACGGCGTTCTAATCTCATGACTCATATTGGCAAGAAAATTACTTTTAGTCTCAGTAGCTGAGAGCGCACGATCCCTAGCAATTTCAAGATTTTTTTGATTTTCTTTTAGTGCCTCCTGTACTTTTTTGCGTTGCAAATTTTCCACTTCCAATTTGTCTACTAAGTTGCAAATATCTCCCGACATAGTATTAAAAGCAGTAACGACGGTATTAATTTCGGGAAATTCTGAGTCATGAATGCAAACATATTCTCCTTTACTCAATTTATGGGAGGCACCGCGCAATTCTTCCAACGGTTTAAATGCTCGACGAATTTGAAATATTGAAAATACGATTGTCGGAGTGATTATTAATATCGCAAGCCCCAAGATTAGCATCATGGTTTCGGTTATACTTTGGTAAAATTTTGCGTTATCACGAGCGATTGCCACATTTAAAATATTTTCACCACGTTCATTTTCAAGTGTGTATTCTGCTAAAAGAAAATTCCGTATAACAGAACTGTTAGGCCAATTTCGCGATTGGTAAGCAATCGTGCCATTGGGTTGTTTGATTCTGATGGCATTCCCGATATGTTTTTCTGCGGGTTGCATACTAAAACTAGGATCGGTAATAGTGACTAAGTAACCTTTGGGGATTAAACCACCCATGGGTGTTAACATCGCATTATAACCATGGCCATCATAAGCACACAGTTGTGAAATTGATTTGGCGCGACTGGCACCTTTTCGTGGTTTGGCAATACTAACAATGTTCGGACAAATTTCTACTCCAGGTTCTATGTGTTTGTAACCCTCCGTGGATTCTGCCATCAATTTAAAATTTTTATCATAGACATATATTCGAGCGATTTTTAAAACTTCCGCAGTCACATAATATTGGAAAAATTGATCATTCAGCAGTTTTACAATGGTTTCAGCATCCTTTTTTTTCATTGCTGAACGTATTTCGGATTGTTGTTGTATGGACTCACTCATTTGCTTAGATAAACGATCAAGATGAGAAAGCAGATCATGAACTTTCAGACCCGTCATTTCTACCAGTGCCGCCTCTTCATTTTCGTACGCAAGTTTTGTGTAAAGCTGTGCGCTAAAGATCAGTAAAATTATTCCTGAAATTCCAAGCATTAAGATTGTTGAACCGATGCGTTGCTTTAGTGTTAATTTCATTTGTTTTACGCCAATTAGTCAGCTTAAATTTTGGGTGTATTCTAGATTTGAGTGATTCAGTCCCTAAAATGTGATATCGACACATAATTATTATTTCTTAAACCAGAAAAAGCTCCAAACATATTTAACTCCACTGCTCTTAAGCTATTGAAATCACGGGCGAAATAATGTGCATCAACTGACTTCGACCCACAAATATTCCCTATCACCACACTGAAAGTCCTATCAATTTTGTTTAACTGAGATGACGTGTTGAGGGAGATAATTGGAAAGACATTTTGCTAGTTTTATATTCAGACAGGACTTAGATAAAATATTGCACAATGTGCGCATGGGATTTTCGACGAAATATTAGACAACCTCCTACTTAAGATACTGAAATTATTGCGGTGTAAATCCGTTAAGAATCAATTGAACATAACTTTGTACGTGCATCGCATCGTCATTGTCTGATGCGGTCACTCCATCATGCTTCGTCCATTCAAGAATGCCGGGCATTACAGTTGATGCATTGCCAAATGGAGGGTTTAGTGTCACACCCGGTCCACGCGGCACGCCAAATCGGGTACGATGCAGAAACTTCCATGGCTCATCCCAAGCCATTGTTGCCAAATCAACATTGGCAATACCAAGCCCATCAAGACCGTGGCATTGACTACAATTAATGTCGTTCGCGCCAAAGTGTGAATTGATGCCTGTGTAATATTCTAATCCGATATCAATATCGGCAGGGCGGCCCAATCCACCGACTGCAGTTCCAATATCTGGCTGTAAAAATTGATCAGTGAGTATAACCTCCTCCACAGCAAAATCAGCCAAATCCCATAAATCAGTTTCCACTATTCCTGGTGATATAGCTGAATCAAGTGTAATAAACTGGCCATAATTATGTACGAGCGTCACCGCACCATTTAAAAAAACTGGAAAACCTTTCATTAAGAATTCGTATATATAAGTGTAACTGGCGGCACCGTTTTCGGGTATCCAGCCGCGCACTTCTTTTAAGTCCAGCAAATTATTAAAACCAAATCCATTACCGCCCTCATAATAATAGGTGTGGCAATTAACACAACGCCAGGACTCAATCGGATCTGTATTAACGCCAACAGGAATTTGAGATGGATCAAATGCAAAATCCCACAATGGATTGAGAGGGAGTGTAGCGGTATCAATTCCGGATTCAATGATCCAGTCGTCATACAAGCGGCCGCCACGAACACGATCAGCATTAATACCGTGTGCAGCAAAAGCAGTAATATCACCCGCACGACTTAAACTGGTCTCAGGAACAGGGCTGATGGTGACTATCACACCAGGCATCGGATTGAGCGCATTTGCCACACCAAACCGAATGCGATGCAGAGCTTTTGGTAAGTTACTTGAGGTTAACTCACGCACATTGACACCTTCAACGCCGTTGCCATCTATTCCATGACAACTGGCACAACTTGCGGTCTTATCAAGATTGAAAAGTTTTGATCCAATGCTTTGATTGCCGTTTATGCTTGCTTTCGAATCAACAACAACCAAAGGGGACAACTGATCGATACCTTCCTGGCGCACTAAAGCGATAAATTTTGTGATCGCATAAATGTCATCTTCCATAATTAGATTAACAAAGTTGTGCGCGGCTATCGTTCCAATTTCATCAGTAACACTGCCCTCTAGAATAAAGGTCCAGATTTCTTGTGGTGATATTTGTGCGAGCGCAGGAACGATTCCATTCATACCTGTATAAAATGAATTAGATACATCCCCAAAAGTGCCATTAACACCTTGGTAATCCCAACCATGACAAGAACTGCAGCGCCAGGTATCAGTAATGGAAACTGTGGTTGGACCTAACAAATTCCAGATCGGATTGATCTCAATTGGCGCATCAGATCCAAATTGATTGAACCAGGAATCATATAGCAACGCACCCTGGATTAAATCAGCATTTTCATATTTCACAGCATCGAAAGTAGCGTTAACCGGTGGTGGATTTCCGCTGATAACTCGCGCATTTAAATGTGAGTTAGCAACTTTTAATTCTACTGGTTTTGTAACGTCCTTGGAGTATGGTCTTTGCTCAGTGCATGCCGCGAGAAAGATACCTGATAGACATAAAAAGAAAAACAACTTACGAGATGAGACCTGCGTATACCCGCATTTCTGCCTTATAGAAGACATAAATAATTCCCCACGAATTTAGATTAATTTTTTAGTTGTTATTACTTAAGAATAGTTGCTGGGATGTTATATATCAAGTTGGGCAGTATCACATCGACTTCACAAAGAATAATACTTTTTAATTCTAATGGACTAATTGGTTTTCGAACTCATTCATAAATCAGGTTAAGACCATATTCGAATTCCTAAATCTTATAATCCCATTTTTAGATGGATTCTACAGGGTTAACTAAGCATTTTCTTGCTATGAAACACCGCTCAATTCACTTAATTTAATTATCGTTTTCCAATTTCGAGTTGTTGCAGATAATCCCAATTTAGTTTCAACAAAAGCATTCGATAACTTACTTTTGCCGTAACCATTTGGGCAATGTAAATATATTTCCATGCCTTTGCTTTCCAAACTCTCAGCATCTGCTGCAAACTTTTTAATTTCTATTACTTTTGGCTTTTCGGGTTTACCGCTTAACAAAGACACCAATACCTTTGAACCATCTGCGCTGAGATCTTTAACCTCAAATGGGTTTTGTTTAATAATTTTCTTTAACTCGTTTGTCGTTCGTAAAATAACGGGCACCTCAAATTTGAAACTCGTCTTTATGGCAGACTCAATTTTCATTTGAATGGATGCTTTATCTTTTTCGCCAGTTTCAAATATCACATTACCACTTTGAATGTAAGTAATGACGCTGTGGTATCCCAAGTCTTCATACAAAGATTTTAAATCAGCCATTTTAATTTTTTTCTGGCCGCTAACATTAATTCCTCGGAGCAAAGAAATATATTTCATTTACCTAGCCAAATTTATTTTTTTTCTGAACATGATAAGTCAATGCCATTTCTATAAAATGCTTGATGATATTCAGCGGAATAGTGCTCGCGAGACTAAAGAGGATTGCCCGATTTCCGTCATATTGTTGATCGGGATAGATTTCTTTGAAATCTGCAATTAAACGCGTTTGACAATGCACCAATAAAGCAAATTTTTCTGATCCATCATTGATAGGCGCGAGTCGAAGCGTTGTTCCAGTTTTAGGCTGTTGTGTTATATAGCTAGGTTGCCCCCATTTTAAACACTCAGTAATAGACCCTATACTGTCTGAAGCATTTGCTATTTCAAATATTATTTGGCGTATTTGCAATAGCTTTTCTCGACACTTTCGGGGATATTCGTTAAATGTATCCTTAACATCGGTATTTTGAAATGGATATTTATTCATGCAATTAAAAACCTGAGGGTTCAGTAAGACACATTAACTCAGATTACACAACTTGAAATTCTGAGGCATCCAATTCATCTGCCTCGATAATCTCGGTTTCCTGTTTACCCGCTTCAATCCATTCCATAATGTGAGACTGACCAAGTACGGTTTGACAATATTCTGCTTCAATTTCTTTTAATGGAATACTATGCCCATGAAATCTTAAAACAATTGGTGCAAACATCGCGTCTGCAATAGAGTATTCACCAAACAACCAGTCTCCCCCATCAGCGTACTTTCTTCTAAAATATCGCCAAACTGCCGTTATCCGTTCAACCTCTTTTTCAGCTTGCGGTGACAATTTAATGTTACTAAAAATCTTTCTACAATTCATTGGCATTTCACTGCGCACATTGATGTAACTTGAATGCATCTCAGCACTCACTGCTCTTGCTTCTGCTCGTGCGGCTAAATCAGCTGGCCAACCTTTATTATCCAGGTATTTTTCTGACACGAATTCCACAATGGCCAGGGAATCCCACACGATAAAACCATCATCTGTGAGGATGGGGACTTTATAGTCAGAATGATATTGCTCAAGCTCTTGATCCATTGTCTCGGTGAATAACGCGACACGCTTTTCATTAAAAGCTAGACCCATTTGTTTCATAAATATCCATGGTCGCAGAGACCAGGAAGAATAGTTTTTATTTCCGATAATCAAGGTTAACGTTGTCATGACTTAGTTCCACTTAATCCTAATTTTCAAATTCTCGCGTATCAAATATCAACAAAATGTGAGAAATTTTTCCGTCTACCACTTTAAAATGCTGAGCCATTGGGGTGGAAATGTTCGCCTTGGAAAATTGGTATATGATACACGCCGATGATTCATTTTCGAAGCTATGTTTCACTGAGTAAGTAAAATCTATCGGTGGTTCGCTTTTTAACGATTCGATATATGCCTCTCTCGAATCACATTGAAAAAGTGGACCTTCAAATTTGAAATTTTCAGATAAAATATCGGAGAGTGTTTCAAGATTTTTACCTGAATAAAATATTTCTAAATAACGTGTCGCTAAATCTAGGGGGGTTGGATTCATTACGGGCTACTCATCGAGTTTAAAGCGGTTTTAACGACTTGCGAATACAAACTACGTTTTTTACCCAATATGCAAAAACTGACATTTTGTCGCAATGCAAACCCTTGCTAGTCTTTCTTAAATAAATCAGCCAGAGCTTCAAACGGCTTATGGGTAGCCGCATCCGTATTTGTAGATTCCTTTGATACCGAGGAAACATTTTCATTATCCAGCATTCTGGAATGCTCATTGTCATGGCAATACAAGCATAATAGCTCCCAATTGCTACCATCTTCCGGATTGTTATCGTGGTCATGATCTCGATGGTGTACTGTTAGTTCTTGCACATTCGCCTGAGTAAATTCCCTTTCACACTTACCACAAACCCACGGATACATTTTTAACGCTTTATCACGATAGGACAACTCCCGCTTCAAACGTGTTTGATTAGCCTCCGCGATTACTGAATCGAGTTTTTGTTGAGATTTGTTGGTTTTATCCATTGTCCGTCGTACCAATAAGATAGTAATTAGGATTTGCTTGAAGCAGACCGTAACGAAAGTAGGGTTTCAACGATTAAATTTTACCTTACCCCATTTTATGTTTTAGCGAAAGCATGATAAATTGACGCAAATAATTCATACAAACTCTCAAAAGGTTTATTCATGATAATTCAGGTTGAATTTTGGCATTGGTGGGTATTAGCATTGTGTTTTATCGTTATTGAAGCAATGATACCATCAGGCGTTTTTGCAGGAATGACACTCGCCGGTGCGGCTTTAGGTGCGCTTATGTTTAGCAATCCTCATTTGCCAATTACGGTACAACTGGGAATATTTGGCACCATTACTATGGTTGTCGCTTACTCAATTGCGTATTTTCGCCGGAAGAAAAATATGGCGGCTGCGGTAGAAGGACAGGTTTCTGCCGACGAGATGATGGGAAAAGAATTTGAGTTAAAATTTCCGATTCAAAATGGCTTTGGTGATATCGAATTAGATGGGCAACATTGGTCAATCAAAGGCCCTGACGCAATTGCTGGAACATTGGTCAGAGTGGTTAAACTCGATGGTGAGATGTTATTGGTTTATCCAGTCAACCTACTTAATAATCCGGAAGATACACAGCATTTGCGATAATTGTATTATCCGGATTTTTTCGATTTGGCTTGGTAATTCTTTGCTTCACTAATATTCACATGAATATTATGTTCGCTGGACAAATAAGTACTAACACCTCGAAACAACATATTTCCCGGTAGTATAGCAATGTAGGGATTGGCAATCTTGTGCCAGGCAGGATTCTCTGGCACTGCTGACTTAATGCCCAAGGCATCCATTGCAACCGCATACCACCCATATCGCTCCACTTCGTTTGCAAAACCACGCATTTTTGTATTCGAAGCGAGCACCATCGCTTTAGCTTTCTCTTTAACTTTTGCCTGTTCTTTTTTATTCAACTGTTCGAAAGTATATTTTGCAAAAACCACATTACTTGCGGCTTTGTGTTGTTGCTTTGTTCGAAATATTTTCAGAACAACAATAATTAGTATTAATACAGCTAAAGCAGAACCAATAATCAAAGCCACATTTATTCCTTCGTTTTTTTATAATGCAAAGAATTTATCAAAGCACGGGAAAATACACAAACTTCCGAACATAATTTCTACGTTTGTTTTAAATTACCACAAAAAGTTTGGCTTAAACGAGCGACTGGCATATAATTTCCCGGTTCTATTAAGTCGTTTTCAGAACGTCTTGAAGAAGTTGCTCGGCATAATAAAAATTCGTATCTTGGGGATTACCAACACCGTTTTTTTAGGGAGGCGCCAGCAAATCTATCAAGGCTAAGCTTAAATAGTGATCATTAATTATGATGATTTAAACCAACCTTCAACTGACAATAAAGAAGAATTGACTATGGATAAAGTGAATCTAGGATTAGCTAAGTTTTTGCAATTTGTTGTTATCGTATTTTTTACCTTTATATTAGCGTTTTATTTCGGCAGCTTGCTGTTAATACCGTTAGCTATTTTAATTGGTGTTGTCGATATTCTGACAGCAATCGGTTTCAATGGTATTTTTGCCACCATCGTTGCATTACCAGCTGTAGGTTGGGTTTGTTACTCAATATACAATATCCCTAATCTCTTCCAAGCATTATTGGATACCGGGATCAAAATGTATGAGCTTGGTAAAGAGCAAAACAAAGCTTTTGAAAATATCTCAAGCGCTATGCAACCTGCTCCAAAAGAAGAGGAAGCTGCCGCTACTAGCTCTGAAGCATCTACTGATGATTCAAGCGACACACCAACTATTCGTCCAGCGTAATTCTTCAATTCGCGGACTAATAAATTAAAATGGGCAAACTGTTAAACAGTTTGCCCATTTTTTATTCTCACCCTTGTTTGGCTGCTTAGCCAACACCAACGCACCGCGATCAATTTAGATCTGAACAAAAGCCCGAAACAGCTTTCAAACCAGATAGTTAAACTGTACAGGCTCATTTATTGCTAGCTATATATTATTCAATATTTGAATGAATATGTAATTTTCACAGAATATCAATGTTTTTAGTTGATCTAATTTCACAAATAATTCGATTTTAGCTCTTGATATTCAAAGTCTTGTCCCAATTGAACTGAGATGGTATAGACAATAGACGACCCTACTTTGCTTAAGTAAAAATTCGGAGGAAACCCTATCATGCACATGAAAATGCTAGCCGGCGTTATCGCTTTTGGAGTAGCACTCATAATATTCGCAGCAATTTCATCCGGAGGCAAAGTCGATCCCCGATTCACTATCGCCTACTCAGACTTTTTAAACAAAGTCACCGATCAACAAGTTGTCAAAGTTTTCATCGATGGCCATACGATATATGGCATGGGTGTGGACAATAAACCGTTTAGAACCGACGCGCCAGATGATCCAGGTTTGATGGCAGACTTGGTCAATAACAATGTTGAAATCAGTGCAGCTCCCATCGAAAAACAATCCTTCCTTAGCTCAGTTTTTGTTTCCTGGTTACCGTTTATTATCTTAATTGGTGTCTGGGTTTATTTCATGCGGCGAAATCAAGGCGGCGGTGGCGGCGCTGGGGGTGCCTTCAAATTTGGTAAAGCAAAGGCAAAAACCTTTGAAGCCGGTCAGGTAAAAATAAAATTCTCGGATGTCGCAGGTGTTGAAGAAGCCAAAGAGGAAGTCACAGAAGTTGTCGACTTTTTGAAAGATGCCAGCCACTTCACCCGAGTTGGCGGACGCATTCCTCGCGGCATTTTAATGGTCGGATCGCCCGGTACTGGTAAAACCTTATTAGCAAAAGCCATCGCCGGAGAAGCAGGCGTACCTTTCTTTTCCATTTCAGGTTCCGACTTTGTTGAGATGTTTGTTGGTGTTGGTGCATCTCGTGTGCGTGATTTGTTTGTTGAAGCGAAAAAACAAGCACCCTGTATTGTTTTCATCGACGAGATCGATGCCGTTGGACGAAAACGTGGTAGCGGCATGGGTGGAGGAAATGATGAACGCGAGCAAACCTTAAATCAATTGTTGGTAGAAATGGACGGCTTCGAAGGAAATGAAGGCATTGTAGTCATCGCTGCGACTAACCGACCAGACGTACTGGATAACGCTCTGTTACGACCAGGACGATTCGACAGACAAGTGACTGTGCCGCTACCCGATATTCGCGGACGTGAACAAATATTAAAAGTACATATGCGTAAAGTGCCCGCTGCGGAAGAAATCAATCCCAGCGTGATTGCACGGGGTACGCCTGGTTTTTCAGGTGCTGACCTTGCAAACCTCGTAAATGAAGCCGCGCTCTTTGCTGCGCGTTCGCGACGAGCCGTTGTACTTAAAGAAGATTTTGAAAAAGCCAAAGACAAAATCATGATGGGTGCTGAACGAAAATCCATGGTGATGAGCGATCAAGAGAAAGAACTTACGGCTTATCACGAAGCCGGACATGCCATTGTTGGTTTATCTGTACCAGAACACGACCCGGTGCACAAAGTCAGTATTATTCCTCGCGGACGGGCCTTGGGTGTCACTATGTATTTGCCGGAACAAGATAGATTGAGTTACAGCAAACGACGCCTGGAGAGCCAGTTATCCAGTTTGTTCGGTGGGCGTATCGCTGAAGAAATTATTTTCGGTGAAGACTCTGTTACAACCGGTGCATCAAATGACATTCAACGGGCAACCGAGCTTGCAACCAATATGGTAAAAAAATGGGGCTTGTCCTCTCTTGTGGGGCCCTTAGCATTTGTCGAAGAAGAAGGCTCTGGCTATTTGGGCCAAGGACAAGCTGAAAAAGCCATGTCTGCCAGTACTGCAGAAAAAATTGATGCAGAAATCAAAAAATTGATTGAAGAAAACTACAAACGATCTCAATCAATTTTGGAAGAAAAAATCGACATACTTCACGCAATGGCCAAAGCCTTGATTGAATTTGAAACCATTGATAGTGGTCAGGTTGCTCAAATCATGCGTGGTGAAGAACCCTCACCACCCAGGGATTACAATACCTCTGACGATAATCCACCACCGAGCGACCCAACCGAAAAAGTGGAAGACGAAAAGAAGGATCACAAAAAGGAAGACTTACGACCAGCAACCTAAACCCTGTGAAAGCAAAACCGAAAAAGCCTTGTTAATTTAACAAGGCTTTTTTTGTTGAATTTATAGTCCGATTACCGCAATCATCCGAGAATCTTATGCTTCCGTAAGCTATCGCCAAAACGCATTAATAATGGGCGTTATGTTCCTGTAATTGCGCGAAAATAAAAACGACGTAGCGATATATCGACTTAGAAAAAGTAGTTGATTTCTGCCGCAATAAGGTCGACAATTTCTGATTGCAAATTGGTTAAGAAATCCAAAAGACATCACGTTATTTGTTTAATGCTCAACCGATTTGTACAAATTATGACGTTAGATGTTGAATTGAGTAAAGATGTACGTATAAAAAATAAAATTTACGGAGGCTCTCTGATCAATCATTGTTAGTAACCGATAGACGGTTAGCTATTATTCTCAAACAAGACAGATCAGATGAACAGCATAAGGATTCACAATAACGCTGAGTTTTTATCTCCGGTCATCAGGATAACAACCTAATGGCTCGACGAACATGATGATTAGAAAAACGTTAACTAAGGGAGACAGGTCTCGTGTCAACTAAACAGAAATTTTTGCCTAATGTATTACTTACCAGCAGTGCAATTGCACTGGTAATGCTACTCAATGGCTGTGGCGAACAACACCGCACCACAAAACACACAACGGCGATAACGCATGAAGCAGCACCAACAGGCGCTGCGCACCAACAACCCGTTGCTATGAAATTTAATACGCCACCAACAGCTCACGCAGGATCTGATCAAATTGTACGAGTTGGCGAAGTTGTTACACTAAATGGTACACAAAGCGCTGATCCGGATCATGATTTAATGACTTTCAATTGGAAACAGGATGCAGGTCCAGCTGTTGAGTTAGTCAACGCAGATACCTTAACACCCTCTTTCATCGCACCAGCCAGCAAACAAGCGTTAACATTTTCGTTAGTCGTGAGTGATGGACAAGACGAATCAGATGTCGCCAATGTTTCAGTTAACATTTCCAATCGAGCACCGCTTGCCAATGCAGGACGTATGATTGTCGCCAAACGTGGTGGTAAAGTTATGCTGGATGGTAGTGCGAGTGTTGATCCAGACAAAGATAATTTGACCTACTCATGGACACAAGTTTACGGGGAAAAAGTTGCACTTAGCAATCCATCCAAAATTTCACCTTTCTTCACCATGCCAAATACCTCGGGTTACATGATATTCGCTCTGAGCGTAAGTGACGGCACTGATTCTTCAATTGCTGATACCGTTGCGGTCAAAGTCACAAACTCTGCACCAACGGCAAAAGTTGCGGCACTTTCAAATGATGTTATTTCAGGTAAGAAAGTTCAACTGGATGGCAGTGCAAGCTCAGATCCGGATGGCGACACACTAGCGTACAATTGGAATCAAATTCTTGGAACACCCGTAATGCTTCAAGATGAAGATACAGCAACGCCACGGTTTGATGCACCCAACCGTCCTGATCATTTAATTTTTGAATTAACTGTAAACGATGGCGAAAAGACATCACATCCTGAATCAGTCATTGTTTCCATTAAAAATGAAATTAAACCCTTTGAAGTTGTACCCGACATCAACAAAATAGCGAAAATGAAAGTCGAAGCCGGTTTAACACCCGCCAAAAAGCAAAAAACCACATTAGAAGTAGCGGCAGCTCCCTCGTTGGTTGAAAACTTTTTGCCAGAAGTGGCTAAAGGGTTTGTTGCACCTGCTGCAGCTGCCATGGATAGCCATGGTGGTGGACACGCTACAAAAAAACACGCAACAGCTAGCCACAAAGCACACTGGAGTTATGAAGGTGAAGGTGCGCCAGCTCACTGGGCAACATTGGATGAGAAATTTGCAGTTTGTGGTAGCGGCAAGCAACAGTCACCTATCGATATCCAAACAACAGGCATGAAGTTAAGCTCACAGCCTATTGAGTTTCATTATGGTACCAGTGGCATCAATGTAGTGAACAACGGCCATACCATTCAAGCGAATTACGATAAAGGCAGTTATGCATTGATTGGTGGCAAGCGATACGACTTATTGCAATTCCATTTCCACAGCCCAAGTGAACATACTCTCAATAGCAAACCAGCAGACATGGTTGCACATTTGGTACATAAAGCTGAGGACGGCAGTTTAGGCGTTGTTGGGGTTCTGTTTAAAGAAGGTAAAGAAAACGAATTCCTAAAAGGTATTTGGTCTAACCTGCCTTCAGAGTCCGGCATGAAAACAGAATCTGCGAATAAGATTTTCGCGGCCAATATGTTGCCTGAAATTAAGTCTTACTACCATTACACCGGTTCTTTAACCACGCCACCTTGCAGTGAAGGCGTAAACTGGAATGTTATGTCCACCATGGTTGAAGCCTCTGCTTCTCAAATCGCATCATTTACGTCTATCTTTGAGAAAAGTGCAAGACCAACACAACCATTGCATGGTCGTATGGTTAGCCTGCAATAATATACTTGCTTTTGAACCTAAGGGTAAGGGCGTAGTGTAAAAGCTACGCCCTTTTTTTATGCGCTTTAACTCGAACCCAAGCAATCAAATGGGGTCGAAAGTTGATACATTTAAACCTTTTAGGCTAAAACCACGTTATAATTCCGCGTCATGAGCAAGAAAAAATCCAAACTTTCTGATAACACAATTGGTGTTAATAAAAAAGCACGCTTTGATTTTCACATTGAAGATGATTTTGAGGCGGGTATGGTGCTCGAAGGTTGGGAGGTCAAAAGCCTACGCGCCGGACGCCTGCAACTGAGCGATGGTTACGTTTTTGTGAAAAATGGCGAAGCGTTTTTATCTGCCGCCTTGATTACACCTCTCCAAACTGCATCAACTCACATTAATCCAGAAGCGAGACGTACTCGAAAACTTTTATTACATCGCAGAGAAATCGACAAATTAATCGGTTATGTCGATCGCCAGGGATATACCATCGTGCCCTTATCTATGTATTGGAAAAAGAATCGCGTCAAATTAAAAATCGCCTTAGCCAAAGGTAAGCAAAAACATGATAAACGCGCGGCGAGTAAAGAAAAAGATTGGCAACGAGACAAGCAACGTATTATGCGGGGTCGCGGTTAATACACTCGGTAAAAAACATACACCAATAATATAAAAACGACCGCTTAAATCAATTAATACGGTCGCTTTAACCTCACAACTAATCATTCTACTTTTACACTTTTCCGTGTTTCATCTTTTACTTTAGGCATAGTAACTTCCAACATACCATTGGTAAAAGTTGCTTTGGTATCTTTGCTATCAACTGTCGTGGGCAAAGTTACTGTACGGCTAAATGAACTGGTAGAAATTTCACTTCGGTGATAATTTTCTTTATCTTCTTTTTCTTCCTTACGGTTTTTACCTTGAATCGTAATCGTACTATCACTCAATGTTACATCAATATCGTCTTTTTCAACGCCGGGAATTTCTGCGCGCAAAACAATATCATTGTCATTTTCTATAACATCTACTGTTGGAATTCGAACTCCGTCATTTATTTTCCAACGTTCAATTTCTGGCATATGCCATGAAAATGGATTTAACCATCCATTTGTGAGAAACTGATCAAACAATCGATCAACATCATTGAATGATTTCACATCTTTAGTTGATGTTGGAGTTGTTTTGACAGTTGTATCATTAGCTTTTTTCGCAATTTTATTTACCATGTCACACCTCCTTACTTAAGTATTTTACTCAACCATTCTCGTTACACCTCCTCTCTCTATATTGTAAGAAGTTGCCTCAATAAATACCAAATAATGTTAATTATGTTTTTTATAAAAAGGCTTTATTTTTCTAAATTCATGTAACTCAGCGCGATCGCCGTAATCTTATGGTTTAATTTAAACTATACTTATTCTTATATATAACAAAAATGTCCGGGAGAGATTAATGAAAAAACATCACTACGTCATTGCTTTGATACTTTTTATCATCTTACTATTTTTCGCAACTAAGGTGTTTTCTTCAACAAATTCGCAAAGTCTGATACTTGCCAGTCCATGTGCCGGATGTCACGGCCCTGAAGGTAATAGCCCAGGTGCGATTCCAGCCTTAAACGGGAAAAGTCCGCTCTTTATTTCAATGATGATGAAAGCCTATAAAAATGATAAACGCCAATCAAGCGTTATGAATCGCATAGCAAAAGGTTACAGTGATGAAGAAATCGACTTAATCGCTAAGGCATTTAAATAATAAATATGGGAGCAGGCCTGTGAAACCATTTAATCGACGAGAATTTATAAAATCTGTTGGTCTTTTAGGTGCCTTTAGTTCGCTTGGTTATTCGATTCAATCATTGGCAAGCTCCGTTCAGGCAAATGTTGTTATTGTTGGCGGTGGGTTCGGTGGTGCAACCTGTGCAAATTATTTACACAAGTACAACCCGAATATTAACGTCACATTGATCGAGCAAAACGCAAATTTTGTCACCTGCCCATTTAGCAATACAGTGATTGGAGGATTCAATAATCTTGACTTCATTACACATGGTTATTCCGCTTTAAACAAAAAAAGTAGCATTAAAGTAGTACAGGATAGAGTGACATCAATTGATCCTGATAATAAATTCGTCAAAACATTAGCAGGTAAAAAAATACCCTATGATCGCTTGGTCATTTCACCAGGAATCAGTTTTATTTGGGATGCGATCGAGGGTTATAACGAAACCCTCAGCGATAAATTGCCCCATGCCTGGAGACCAGGAAAACAAACTCAGTTACTGCGTCAGCAACTGGTTGATATGAAAAACGGTGGTACGGTCATCATTGCCCCACCCGGCAATCCTTTTCGCTGCCCGCCCGGGCCTTATGAACGTGCGAGTTTAATGGCTGAATACCTAAAAAAACACAAACCAAAATCAAAAATACTGATTCTCGATGCCAAAGATAAATTTTCCAAACAACCTTTGTTTCAAAATGCATGGGATGAGCTTTATCCAGACATGATTGAGTGGACACCCGGTTCACAGGGTGGAAATGTCATCCGCGTGGATGCAAAAAAAATGACTGTTAGCACCGAAGACGATACCTACAAAGGTGATGTCATTAACATTATTCCACCTCAACGTGCCGGCGACATTGCAGCAAAAGCAAATTTAGTTAACGATAAAGGTTGGTGTCCAGTTGACCAAAAAACATTCGCTTCAAAAATGCAACAACACATATATGTAATCGGTGATGCATGCATTGCTGGCAAGATGCCAAAATCCGGTTATGCTGCAAACAGTCAGGCAAAAGTGTGTGCCATGCAACTCATTGCAGACCTTGACGGCAGACCAACTTTTGAGCCTTCCTGGATAAATACTTGTTACAGCTTAATCGCTGAAGACTACGGAATTTCCGTTGCTATGGTTTATCGATACAGTGACAAAGGTATTGTCGGCGTCAAAGGTGCCGGTGGTGTTAGTCCACCAGAAGCGGATAATAAACTCAGGAAACAAGAAGCTGAGTATGCTAAGGGCTGGTATCAGTCCATCACCAAGGATATGTTTAGCTAATCCATGAATCCAAGTTTTACTGTAACTACTCAGCGTTTTCATCTTTCGTTTCAAAATCTAAACACGCTGAGCAGTTACCATTTTTTTGAATACGCTGAATCATTGCCTTTTATAGCGTGTATTGTTACTGGGATCCTGCGGAAAATTCCTTATAAAAGTTGCAACATCTGGTATCATGTTTAGTAGAAAATAAAATCCAGATCGGTGAAATCATCACTCATTAGTCTGACTGTTTAACAGAATAAATCACTTTATCAAATCACATCAAGCCGAGTATTTTGAGACACTTTTTAACCATGGGGATAATACATGCACGAAAGACGACATTCCAGTAAGATCATCGCATTCGTTATGGCCGGCGGTGAAGGCAGTCGACTTCGACCGTTAACCACAGATCGCAGTAAACCTTCGGTACCCTTTGGTGCGCGTTATCGCTTGGTTGACTTCGTTTTGAGTAATTTAATAAATTCTCAAATTTCTTCCATCTATCTACTGGTTCAATATAAGTCACAAGAACTTATCGAACATATTCGTCGCTCTTGGGTAGTGTCACCTTTATTGCCAGATCAGTTTGTTACCGTCGTACCACCACAAATGCAAAAAGGTGCAGAACGATTCAAAGGCACATCGGACGCGGTGTATCAAAGCTTACGTCTCATTGAGACAAATCAGCCAGAACATGTTGTCGTCTTTGGTGCAGATCATATCTATCGCATGGACATACAACAAATGGTACGTTTTCATGTGGAACGTGGAGCTGATGCAACAATTGCAGCATTGCCTGTTCCCATCTCACAGGCATCTGGCTTTGGCGTAATAAATACAGAGGCAAGTGGAAAAATCACAGAATTTCAAGAAAAACCTGAGAATCCAAAACCCATGCCTTCGGATCCAACCCGTGCCTTTGCCTCCATGGGTAATTATATTTTTAAAACCGAGGTATTGGTTAAAGCACTGATTCATGCCCATGAACAAGGCGAAACGGATTTTGGTCAACATGTGTTGCCACGACTGCTTTCAGATCACCAACTCTATGCTTATAACTTTCTCGACAACCAAATTCCCGGTATCAAACCTTATGAAGAAGTAGGCTACTGGCGAGATGTAGGTACCATTGATGCCTATTTTGATGCGCATAAAGATGTACTTGGTGCGGAGCCCGCGTTTGATGCTTTTAATCCGCAATGGCCAATTTATTCCAGTAATTACCAAGGACCGGTTGCAAAAATATTAGGCGGCACCCTAGAAAACAGTTTAATTGGCGCTGCGGCGCTAATTGAAAAAGGCTGCGTCATAAAAAATAGCATTATTCGACGAGAAGCTGTCATTGAAGAAAATGTTGAACTGGAAAACTGTATCGTAATGGATTATGTCAGAATTAAAAAAGGCTCGCGCTTGAAAAATGTGATCATCGATCGACACAATGTAATTGATGAAAACTCCGTTATCGACGGTAGTAAATCGAATGAACAACTCAATTACACGACAACCCCATCCGGAATTACAATTATCCCCCATGGAAGACAAACATTTTTTGCGCGTGATTCACGTGGTGGCGGCCCAGGGTATGCTGAGTAGTCTGTGGGTACCAGGGCAAGGTAAATTAGCTGAGAAACCTCTGATTAAGTCATATGACGAAGTTAACACTCGCTAGATGACTTAATCAGAGGTTCCCTAAATGTCAAACTTACACTGTTTGAAAATAGACTATCGCTTTTTCAAACAGCTTATTTGTACTTATTTTTAGCGTTAGTCACAGATTTATAAAACTTACCTAAGGCTTTGTCTTTTTTTCTTTTTTCCACATATGACATAGCGTTGTAATCGGATTCCTTTATCATTCGAAGATAATTTTGATAGTGATGTTCGCTTAAACTACCTTTGTTTATCGCTTCCAAAACCGCACACCCCGCCTCATTAGTATGCGTACAGTTGTGATATTTACATAAATCCATTAACTCAACGATATCCGAAAATGTTGAATCAATACCTTTTTGCACGGCTATATTACCAAGTTCGCGCATACCGGGCGTATCTATGACAAGAGCACCGGATTCCAAACGAATTAATTCACGACTAGTCGTAGTATGCCTACCCTTGCCATCTGCCTCCCTAATGGGGGCGGTCTGGAAATTAGACTTTGCACACAAAGAATTTAACAGACTTGTTTTTCCAACACCTGAAGACCCTAATAGGCAATAGGTTTTCCCCGACTGCATCTGCTCATGAATTGTATCAACATGAAAACCGCTATTATTACTGAACGCAATAATATTCAATTTAGGCACGATGTTTTGAATCTGAGTTATACGCTCCGTTTTCTCGCTTTCTGTTAACAAGTCACTTTTACTCAATAAAATAATCGGTTTAATTCCCGCTTCATTGACCATAACCAGGTAGCGTTCCAAACGGTTTAAATTGAAATCCTCGTTCAATGATTGGATTATTAAAGCAAAATCAATATTGGCAGCAATAAGCTGAAACTCAACATTCTTACCCGCAGTTTTTCGTTTTAATTCAGTTTTTCTCGGAAATACTTGATAGATGATCGCGTGAGTATTTTCGTCATAAAACGCAGCTTCAACCCAATCTCCCGTGGCGGGTAATTCCAGTGAAGTTTCGGCAGAATACAATAGTTTACCCGATAATTCAGCATAGACATTTGGACCACCTTTACTGATAAGGCAACTGTCTTTGTGTACCGAAATCACGCGCGCAATGTCATGCTGTTCGGGAATATCACAGGTCATTTTCATTTGAAACCACTCATCATAACCCAAGGCCAAGATGTCGTTTGGTAATGTATTCATTGCTATCCCAATCCCAGGTTTATCTAAACAAAGAACTTTCATTGAAGAAAGAGTGCTGAGTTGATAGACTTTCCAGCTTTATTCAACCCATTAACTTTTTCCTACAACCATGAAAAAACTCAATATCAATTCTAACCAATTAGTCGATCTGATTCGAGACATAGCTCAACAAGAATTATTACCCAGATTTAATCGTGTTTCACGGGAGTTTAAGTCGGATGGCAGTATTGTCACAGAAGCCGATATCATTACTCAGCAGCGCATAACAAGCCAATTAATGGCTTTGTGGCCAAATACCGAATTATTGGGTGAAGAGATGTCCCAGGAGCAACAGACTGAAATATTAAAGTCTGACAAACCCATCTGGTGTCTTGATCCCTTGGATGGAACCAGTAATTTTTCCGCGGGTATCCCCTACTTTGCCATCTCTTTGTCTCTCATTTTTGAAGCAGAAGTCGTTTTAGGTTTGATCTACGATCCTATTAGAGACGAATGTTTCCTGGCCCAAAAAGAAGGCGATGAGTATCCTATTGCAACCCTAAATAACGAACGACTGACCTTGGGTAACGCTGATATTAGTTTATCAAAAGCCACAGCCATTATTGATTTCAAACGACTCACCGATGAACTCGCCACACGAATTGTGGTTGAACGTCCTATTTCATCACAACGGAATTTTGGAGCATCAGCACTTGATTGGTGTTGGCTGGCTGCAGGTCGAGGGCATGTTTATTTACACGGCAGTCAAAACCTGTGGGATTATGCCGCCGGTGATTATATTTTTCGCGCCGCTGGTGGCCACTGTTGTACCCTGGAAAACGAACCAGTTTACATTAATCAATTGAAAAAGAGATCCATTATTGCGGCAACTGATGCAAAATTATTTAGTGAATGGTGCAGTTGGATTGACCATTAACCTGTCGAATATTAGCCCTTTAACACATATCGAATAATTTCTATTACCTGATCGGTTGTGGTTGCCCACGCTAGTGCTGCAGCATCCACTTCTTTTAGTGGATGAACAATTTCCCTGGCGTGAAGAGTAATATAAGGCCTACCTAGCGCGGCACAATAACCTGCATCAAAAGCTGCGTTCCATTGTTTGTATTTATCACCAAAACGAATCACGACAAGATCCGCTTTCTCTAACAGGGTTTTGGTTCTAATCGCATTAACCTTTGCAGACTTGTGATCACGCCAATAGGAATCATACTCTTCACCCAGGAGATCACCTGCCGCATCACTTGCCTCGTGATTCGTTACTGCAGATGTGAATTTAATATCGAGATCATTTGCCCAAGCGCCTTCTTGAATTTTTTCTCGCCAATCAGTGTGAATTTCTCCAGACAAATAAACGGTAAAACTCATGACTCTTTTCCTTGAAATTTTTTGAGGTGTTTTGAGATGTTTATTATATACTATTAAGTCGGATTAAATCTCCCAACAGCATCACATCAATCGATCTCTCCAATTAATGTATGTTACATGCATTATTATGAGTAATCTTTTAGCAATTTATGTCTGTTTTAGATTTATTTCTGTTCATTATAAAATATATTGAAATGGGGCTCATTTTTTTTTATAGTTAGCGCCCATGTAATTTTGTCGCCACAATAATAACCATAAAGGCAGAAAATTAGTCCGAATCGCAATTACACGTCCATATTAGTTGTTTAGATTGTCCAATAATTAGACGTATCCGTAAGATTTTTATTGTTCTGTCACTAATTGATGTAATTGAAAAGAAACAATTCATTAAAACTTTAACATGTACCAACAAAGAAATAGATTGTTACTCGAAGATGAGAAACAATTGTTGGGCTTATGGATACCAAAAATGCCAAAGAAAATAATTAGAAATAAAATTCAGTTGCTGTTACTTATTGTTCTTCTCTGTAATATAAATAATGCATTCGCATCAACCGCCCGCGAAGGTGAGAATGGCCTCGTCATGGGCTTATTACCTTTCATGAGCCCAATTACCTTATTCAAGAGATTCACGCCCTTGCGTGAATATATCTCCACGCGTTTACAGCAAGAAATTGTATTTGAAACATCTCGTAACTTTGAAAGTTTCATCGCTAGAACAAAAGAAAATCGATACGATATTATTTTAACAGCGCCACATTATGTTAATCCCGCACTTGATAGCGGAGATTACCGGGTACTGGCGACAGTTAACACACCACTAACCGCAAATATTATGGTTCCTGAAAATAGTCACATACAAACGATGCATGATTTAACCGGGAAAATTATTGCACATGCACCCAATAAAGCATTTATTCCTATAGTTGGTAAAAAATATATTTTGGAGTCTGGGCTTATTGGCGATTTAGAGCCGAGTTATAAAGCTTACCGAAGCCATAATGCAGCTTATCAAGCGGTTCTTGCTGGCGAAGCTGACGCAGTTATAATTGGTCCCTACCTGGTAAAACAAGCGATAAAATCACATGCATTACGTCTAGTGGGTAAAAGTAGGGAATATCCTTCCATTGCTGTTTTAGGCTCAACAAATATTGCAAATGAAGTGTTGGCAAAAATCACCGAAATTCTCGTGCAAATGCGGACAAAAGAAAAAGGTAAGGAAATTCTCTCCGCTATCTTATGCCCTGGCTTTCGGCAAGCCAAGAAAAATGAATACGATATTCTTCGAACCTATCTGAGCAGAGTCGACTAAGCGAATAATAAATAAAACAATGAGTCGCCTAACACTCAATTTTGCCACAAAATTAGTACTCATCGTTGTTAGCATAGAAATCATTATGTTAGCACTACTCGTCTGGAATAGCGTACGCTTAATTAACTCCAGTCATGCAGAATTGTTTGAACGAACGGTTGCTGAAGAAACCTTATTGCTTGCGGATTCTCTATCAACCGGACTTGCCTTTCGCGATCGAGCTGTTTTACTTGACGCAATATCGTTATTGAAAGGCAAAGAAAACCTGGTATATGCAGCAGTTCATGATCGTACCGGACTTACCCTCGCTTCAATCGGCCAGCCACCCGATAATTCTGTTTCTGACCTAAGTTACCAACAAGCATTAAAAGACGGTGTTTATGATGTCATTCATCACGTTAAATTAAGTAATCAACTACTCGGCATTTTAAATGTCGGATTCTCAGTAGATGAAATACAGCGAATAACTGCCGAAACTCGCTTCCAAAACACTAGCATTGCTATCGTTGCATTAATTCTTTCTATCATCGTAACCATTGCCTTGGGTCTTTATGTGATGCATCGAATAAATTCATTAAAGCTTGGCGCATTGGCACTAAAGAACGGCGATCTTGCTCACCGCATCCCACAAGTAAAAAACGATGAAATTGGTGAGTTAGCATTAACATTTAATCAACTGGCCGAACACCTGGATAACACCCAAACCGAACTAAAACACGAACATGAAGCGTTGGAACAAAAAACACGGCATTTACAAACCTTATTAAACGGTATCGATGCTGTCATTTTTGAAGCTGATGCACGAACTATGAATTTTCTTTTTGTCAGTCAAGAAGCCCATAGCCTTCTTGGTTTTGAATTGGACGAGTGGAAAAAAGAAGGTTTTTGGAAAAAAGTGGTGAATGATGTAGACCTAAGCACGGTCATCGCACAATTAAACAATAATTGTCAACCTGCAGGCAGGATTTCCACTGACTATCGCGTACAAACAGTTAGTAATGAATCCCTGTGGGTACGGCATATTGCCAATATTGAGCCAGATTCAGATGGTCATCTCATTGCCCGAGGTTTGTTGCTCGACATCTCGGAAGAAAAATATGCGGCAGAACATATCACCTATTTGGCCAATCATGACTCATTAACAGGTCTAATTAGTCGACGTTTCTTTTTAGAAGAAATTCAAACTCAAATAAAACTGGCAACACGTTACAATCATCAAAGTGCCCTACTCTTTATTGATCTCGATCAGTTTAAATATATTAATGATACCTTTGGTCATATTGCCGGCGATGAATGTCTAATAAAAGTTGCAAAAACTTTAGAGTCGTCTGTCAGAAGTTCTGACATATTGTGTCGCTTAGGTGGGGACGAATTCGCCATTATAATGCCCATTGTTAAAAACACGGAAGCCGAAGAGTTCGCACAATTATTATTGCAGAGACTTTCATGTCAGAAAATCAACTTTTCAAAACATTCCTCATACATTAGTGCAAGTGTCGGCATTGCTCAATTTCCCCTGCACGGTACTCAGCCCAGCGAATTGTTAGCCAAAGCCGATGTAGCAATGTATAAAGCGAAAAACCAGGGAAGAAATCGGTTTTATTCCTACCTGGACGACGGCAGTGAAGTTGAGTTTATGGAAGAGAAGGTGCATTGGGTTACTGAAATAAAAAATGCGCTTGCTGAAGATCGCTTCAAATTGTCTTATCAACCCATCGTGAACATATCTACCAATGAAATATCCCACTATGAAGTTCTCATTAGAATGATTGACATCAGGGGTAACCTAATCCAAGCCAACCAATTCATTGAAACTGCCGAACGATTTGGATTAATACGTGATATCGACAATTGGGTAATCATCAATGCGATACGAGCACAAAGTGAATTTTTACCGCATGCTGAACCACCCTCACTCGCAATCAATTTGTCAGGTGATCATTTCGGTAATGATGAATGTTACGACCTGGTCAAACAAACAATTAACAAATATCAAATTGATCCCAAAAGTCTGATGTTTGAAGTGACAGAAACTGTCGCCTTAGAAAATTTTGATCAAGCACGTGAATTTATTGACTCATTACGTCAAATAGGGTGTCGATTTGCATTAGATGATTTTGGAGTGGGTTTTGCGTCGTTTCAGTATCTAAAGTCCTTGCCTGTGGATTTTATTAAAATTGACGGTAATTTTATTCGAGACCTTCATCGGGAAAAACAAGATCAGGTTTTTGTGCAAGCCATTTGCACCGTGGCCACCAGTCTAGGAGTTGGCACCATTGCCGAGTATGTTGAAAACAAAGAGATTGTTGATAAATTAAGTGAAATTGGCATTGAAATGGGACAAGGCTTTTACTGGTCTGCCCCCTCAAATCTAGATGCCGAACTGCATGCACTCACCGTCTAAATAATATTTATTAATAATTCCTAACACACGCCAATATATTGTTAGCTAAATTTAAAACTGGCTTGACGATTAAATGGTTAAATTAATTTCTGTTCAGTTACAAGTAAATAGCTTTCGCTTCATGCTTTAATATTCGTGAAAAACACCAAATTTTTTCGCACCTGTCACTTTTTTCAATTGCTTCTCAGACACACCCCCATAGTTAGTAAAGCTCATTACCCCATTCCACTTCTCAACAAATATTGCACCATCGGCATTACCGACCACTTGCGGTGGCGACTGCGATGGCGCCGTTGAGTCACGATTAACTTCCAAGGCTTGATTAGCCTGAAAATCATGCTTAATAATACCGCTATAATTTACTGAACTCCGACACACAGCCCATTTAATTTCTATCTTCTGACCACTCCACTTTTGTTGAGCATAGGCCATTATTTTACTCAGCGGCACGAAGAAGTCCGGTTTCGCTTGAACTAAATACGTGTTTTTATTCCACCTACCCTTTTGAAACGCCTTCGCACGTTCTTCATTTTCAACGGCTAAAGACTCACAACAAAAATGTTCACAAGGCGGATAATCACTCGAACTTAAACCGGACATAATCTGGTGATCACCATTCAGAACAGCTGACGAATAAGCTTTAGTAACTGGATTACCCTGCTTACCGAACCATTTAATGGAAATATTTTTTGGAACCGTGCAGGTGATCGATTCATCACAACGACCATGCCCTCCGATAAATAGTGTGATCATAGTTTAATCCTTTAATTCCTGAGTAACTGACTCAATCAATAGCCTATTTGAGATTTTTCAAATCTACCCTAATTTTAGACTCTATAGAATAAAACCTCAATCGGTTAGAAATGAATGTTATTTGTTTCTATTTCTTTACAACTTTCCATTTTTCTGTACCTGGGAACTTGACCCACTTTTCTGGACACAGAGTTTTTCACGCTAAACGTTCTCCTTCTACAAAAAATCAACACTGGAATACACTGTGGAATCTGATATAACTGCCGATGACAATAAAGTCTTTTCACCTTGGTATCTCCACTGTTCTACACCAATTACTGAATCAACATTTAACGCTTTTATAACTGTGTGTTTAACCATTTCATCACATTGCCACCAAAGCTTTGACTATTGGATACACGTACTGCTGTTTTACATAATAATTATTTACTTTTGAGACACATTTCTTTCGTACGGCAGCTTCAGTTACCATGTTGACGTACTCTTGAAATTCAGTTTGTTGCGATGTAACTATAATTAACTTAGGCTGCCATGTTATCTACCTTTACACTATAAATAATATGGTTTTGCCAAAAAGCTTGATTTTTTCGTGTGGAGAGTTTGCTTATTTTAATCTCACCTTTATGTTTTGGTTGATCAGAATTAATGAAGTGATTAATAAACTAAAGATGAGCAGATGGGACGCTTAAAACTTTATGATGCACTGGCGATACTTGAGCAACGATTGGGGGATATGCTGGAAGCCATATACCAGTTAGAAAAAATACCGGCTTTTCGACGTTTTATATATCTAGTATCATTAATGTGTTACTTACCAATAGTGTAGCTATACTGAGTCTGATTGTCGGTTTCATCTGACTCGGTAATCTGATTACGTGGGTCGATTATGAGTGTATTCATATAGCTTTGTGACAAAGAAAATGTATGCGTTCTGGTGATTGTTGTTGACTGGTCAGGTTTTAAAGCCGGAATTGGGTATACGTTACCACCACCAGCTTCATTCCCAATTTGAAATGTTAGACTCGTTTCGGTCGAGTCACTGGTGCCAGCATTTTTAACCAACACAGTAAAAGTAACTGGACTAGAAACCTGAGCCGGATCAGGTTTATGAGAGAGGGTATCAAACACTAAGTTAGGTAATAATGGTGCGATTTGATTTTCAATAGTGTAATTGTAAGTTTGTTGGTTATTAGTTTCATCGGATTCGATAAGCTCATCATTAAAATCAATGGAGAGCGTATTTGCATAATCTTTTGCAATTAAAAAAGTATGTACTCTCTCTAACGTATACATCTCGCCAGGTTGTAACTTGGGTACAGTAATAACTTCACCATTTCCTGCTTCATTATCAATACGAAATGCGACGCTAACAGATGATGATGAAGAATCTCCCTGGTTCTTTATAACCACTGAAAAGGTAACGGGCTGCGAGACCCTTGCTGGCGAAGGGCTGTGAGAAAATGCATCAAACGTAAGATCAGGTTGTAGATTTATTATCGGTCCTTTTCTAATTGTATAACTATAAGTGGCTTGATTATTGGTTTCATCGGACTCGATTACGTCATCGTTAACGTCAAGAATTAATGTATTTGTGTAATTGTTGGCGGATGAAAAAGTATACTCGCGAGTTACAATATGTGACTCATCAGGCTGTAATACTGGTATAACAAAGTCTTCCCCAGCATCTACGTTATCATTAATTCGAAAAGATAAGTGAGACTCTTTAGAACTATTTAATCCTTGATTTTTCACCATTACTGAAAAAGACACAGGCTCCCCAGTATTCGCAAATAATGGGCTGTGGTTTAAGCTCTCAAACACAAGATCCGCTTTTGGTTTTTCAACTTTTAATAAGAGTATCTTTTGATTATTTTCTTCGTCTAACTCCTCTACACCATTATTGGCATCAATAATCAGCGTATTGGTATATCCCTTAGGTACCGCAAATAATTGAACATGGGTTAATGTAATGACTTCATTGGGTTGTAATACTGGCAGAGCGTAAGTCTCCTCAATGGCATTTTCATTACTTGTTTTGAATATCAAATCTGTTGCCGCAGACACTATGTTTCCCTGATTTTTCACGACAACTTTGAAAGTGACAGCTTCTGCAGTTGTTGCTGGATTTGGCTCATATGTCACAGATTTAATCGTAAGGTCGGGTAACGGAATCGGGCAATTCCCCGTTGGATCATACATATATTTCACTGAATTTGAATATTCAATACTTTCCCCAAAATTTGGATTTTCCGTTTTCAATTTAAAGGTATTAAGTTCACAATCCGACGCAGTCGTAGAATATTGCGTAACAAAATCAATCCCTCCGCCTCCGCCACTATAGGCCTGTGAATTATCGATGGTTTCTAACAAGGTAAATTCCCCCCCATTGATCGAGCGATAAATATGAGTTAGGTAATATTTATGCTCTCCCTGGCCGCCACGGTCTCCTGCAAGTAAATAATTCCAGTGGATTGTTAGAGAAGAAGGGCTCGCTATGTCTGGTATAATTTGGACATCAATTGGTGGAGAAACAGGTCGGCATCGATAGTAATTTAAATCATTGTCGTATCTTCTTACAAAAAGTAAGGGGGCCGGTTCGGATTCAATATCGTTTTTAACGGCCTTAATTTGCCAAAAATGAGTTTCACATATGGGTTGGTTAAAATTTTCGTCCCAAGTTCGCCCAATACTGCTAGCGACAAACTGAGGGTTATCAGCCGTATCAACTGAAGCGTAAATATTATAGTGATTAACACCTAACCCGGGCGATATACCTTTCCACCACAAAATAAGACTTTCAAAGTCAAGATCATCGAAATCCCAACCCAGGACTGTTGGTGCCGGCGGAATACATTGGTTACCACCAAAGACGCCTTCGGTTGGGTGTACAGGAGGAATTTTTCTTTCGTGTAAACCAATGATGTCAGATTCATAATTATCAGTAGATGTTGCAGACAAGGAAAAGTAAACGGTTTTGCATTTATAATCATCCTGATCCAAATCTAAACTAAATGATATTTCATCTCCAGGTACTTCTTGGATTTTGCTACCTGTATCACCTTTTTCAAAAGAAGCATATAGATTATAAACAGAGGGCAGCTTATCTAAAGCATCCCAAGTGAGCGTTACTATTTCGTTATCCAGGGCTGCATTAAAATTCTCTGGTGTTTGTGTGTTACCGCCGGTTTGATCGCAGTTAGGTTCATCAACAAATAGAACGCCATAATCATCAGGATTATGTACATTAGACCATTCCGAGTTCATATCATTTTTAGCAATTGTACGCGCCCGAAAATAAAGCCATCGACAGCCATTATACTCACTTAAATCAATCTCTTGGTTCGTTCCTGAATTCCCAACATAATTTATTGTCGTTAAACGGTTTTCCGCTTCAAACTCCATTGAAGTACTTATTTCAATTTCATCGTAATCTGTCGCAATGTCAGGAAGGTTCCGATCCCAGCTTAGTTGCACTATCGATAGTTCGTCTGTACTTTGCGCCAGTATATGATACGGTGCTTCTGGTGCTCGGTCGTCGTCATCATCTCTAATTTTGATTTGATGGCTAGAATTAGTATTTACAACAATATACGTTTTGCCCGCTGATATGCCTACATCAAAATATTCCCAGCTGGATTCATAATACTGGTCTGGAATAACGGAAAATGTTAAATCAACGGATGTCTCATATGCTGGTACAGTAACAACTGTTGGCAAATTAAGATCAACACCATAGGTTGCACTTCCTCTATTGGTTTCTTCCCCTAAGTTTTCCATGAGCAAGTGAATATCTAAAGATTTCGCTATAGGAAATGACAGATCGAGAGAAATTGTATATTCAATTTCGTTTTCAAATTGAGTAATACTCTCAGCTTCTCGAAATTTAACATAAGGACGAGGATCGGGGATGCCACAATCATTGTATAGATTCCTCACCCTATCATCACAGTCTACAAATTCATCGATGATAGCTTTAAATTCATCCGAAGCAGTACGATCAGAATTGGGATGCAGAGCAGCAACATTTATGTAATTTAAAGCCTCTTGATAAAATGGATTAATTGGATCTTCTCCACCGCCATCGCTGAAGTAACCATCACAATCACCAAACCCAAGCCCAATACTGGGATCTGCTACTCGACAATCCCATGCATATAAACTAGTAAGAATACGGTTTTCTATATCGAGTAAAGTGTGCTCGGCATTATAGACTTTTCCGCGTTTATTTTTCATATGTTGTGAATGCACTCGGTTCCAGGTTGATTGTTCTTCATTAAATTCCTGACAGGCTTGGTCTGTCGTGAGTTCTCTATCACCATTATATAGAGCCATAGGCGGATAGGTTTCTTCATTTTCATCTACCGCAGGAGGAAGTGCCTGTGACAATACTGAAAGCTCAAGCATATCGCTACTTCGCATGTTAGGTCCGTGTGGCCATCTTGGCAGATGATTAATATCACTTTCGTTAGTGGAATTTTTTCGTGAGAACGGACAGCCAAGGCTTGAATCAGTCCGGTTATAATAAAAAGGCGTGTATTGATCAAAATACATTTTCTTCTGAAAACCATTTAAACCAAAGCGCATTTCAGTATTAAATTGACGTAAATCCATCGGTGCTATATCACCGGGCCATGCATCGCGTTCTCTATCGTAGTGAAGACGATAATTTGCGTATCGATAACAATCCGCTGAATTGATAGGAGACAAGGGATCCCGCACATCAGGTGCTACCCAAAATTCTATATCACCATAATAATTTTCTTTGTCGTCGGTGTTTCCTGCATCTTTACATGCATGATCCCAATTGAAACTATCTAGCAGATAATCAGGCAATCGATCGCATTGTTGGGCAAACCAGCTACCACTGGATATGGCAACTTTGAAAATATCACCTTGGGGGAAACCGTTTACAATACCCTGACTGTTCGGCAATCCATAACGAACATATTTTCCTTTGTTTTCATAGTTTGAATCCATGCGACCCAAGTAAGCAGGGTGTATCGCACGATGCGACGTAGCGTCAGAGTTTCCTGATGGATCAGCAATGTCGCATAAATCACCTTTGACTATCGCATAATTATTATCGGGTACGGTAGGATCGCCCGTATAATTAACATTGTAAGTTTCTAGAGTGTTTATGGGTGTATTTTGCTGAGTATTGAGTAACATATTACCTGCTGCAATGCCTGCAATCACATGTTGGCCTGGGATCAGCTGTGGAATCGGGCTAAATAAGTCAGCCAAACTTAAAAGTAAGAAGGGACCTTCCTCTACGTCCATTGCACAACGATCATAAAGCATACCTCTTATAGGAATGCCGGTATCCGTTACTGGTATAGTATTACCGCCTGCTTTTTCCCAACAGATACTGAACTCACCAGAATCCTCAATATATTCTTCTAATACTTCTTGTGTATTTATCGCGTTAAATTGACCAGCAATGTCCGAAGAAGCGAAATCCTCAATACCTGTCGCAAAGTCTCTTCCAAAAGCGAGTAACGATGCAGGTAAATGTGTGCCAAGCACTGTTGGATTGATTCCTATCACAGCACTTACCGGAGGTGTATTGTCACGCACCGTATCACGAATGGTTTCAAAATCACGTGTGTAGAGTTCGGTTTCTTCACCGTCTGAAAAAATACCTTGTTGCCACATAGATAAGGCGAGTAACGGTCTACTTCCGCCTTCGGAGCCACCCGTTATCGGAATTTTTAGTGGGTAAGGAAATTGATCTCCACTTGCTGCAGAATGACTTGCAACTCGAGAAAGATAATCAATCTCTGCAATCAATTCTGCGGTTTTTTGTGCGTTATAGACTTGCGATGCTTGACCACTATCTGAAAAATCGATAAACCAGGCATCAAATCCCAAGGCTAGGAAGTGAGACATCACTTCAGCTGTCCACTTTAAATAGCTTTCAGGAAATGTGGAATTGGTTGCATCTCCGCCTTCAATAAAAATAAATGGGCTATCATATTTTGTATCATTACTATTTGAAGCGCTTTCACCATAGGAAAACAAATAAGCCTCTGCACCGCTGACGCTTATTCGGCGGTCTACCGGCGGTGGCCATAACTTTTCAGCGGCGGTATCATGTGAAAAACAGATAGCCTCACAGTTATAATCATAATAAGAGTTAACGCCTAATGATGGTAAGGATGTCAGAAACCATTTATTGTGGTGAGAGGAAATCTTACAGCCATTTGGATTTGCTGGCCCCTCAATGCCCTGAAAATCAATGATTTTATTATCTGAAATATCATTAAATGCGACCTTTGTTAAAAAACACGTTGACGATCCTACATCAGTCATTTGTGTTCCGAATTCTGGTTTAAAATAATATTTTTCACCCTCACTATATGTGCCGGTGGTATTGGTTTCTTCGTTTAAATTTTCGGTTACGCGATATGGATTTGAATTATTTTTTGCTCTAAATATCTTAACATTTCCATCTTCTTGTTTAATGAGTGTTAAACCATTTCCATTTCCATCAATAATTTTTGATTCACATTTTAAAAATGCGTTTTGACCAGTAAATGCAGGATTGGCGACAACATCTGCTTCAAGAATAAAATTACCGTTAGTATATTTTGCTTCGCAAACCCCGTGGTTTTTATTCGCATTTTCTACTGTGTATGAAGTTAATACAGGATAGGCATCACCAGCGGCATAAGCTTCTTCATGAGATCGTCCAGAACCATTCGGCCCTGTCATACCATTACCAATGATAGATTTGGAATTTTCACTCTCATCAGTGCTAGCAGATACTTCTGTTTCATCACTATAAAATGCATAGGCTAGTTCATTATTGGAAGCTTTTTCACCTAAATTTAATACAGTACCACGGCACAACACACTCGCATCATCATTGCCACTGCCATTGGTAAAAACACTCGATTTAAGTGCATAATATTCCGCGCTCTCTGCTTGCTGACTAGCTGAGCGTTTTTCTATGAGGCATTCACTGCGCTCGTCAAGATTATCCGTCTCTGCTACGGCAATCGTTGTTAAACCCGCAACACTCAGGTCACTGTCACCCACTTTTTTTGCTACGCCGATAAAAGCACCGGTAGTAACATTTTCAGTTTGGTCTTGGGCGATCCTTGCACTTGCGGTATTGGTAAACGATTTCCACATTTTTCGACCACGCCGAGCGCCTTCGCCAGCAAGAAATTCAACTTCATTATTGCTAACACCGGAAAGCCCCGGAAATGCACTACAGGAAGCTTGATAATCAGGGCAACAATTACCCAGGTATTCACATTCCGGTAAACATGAGCAACCTAGTGGGTTTCTGCTGCCACAATAGTTGATGTTATCTACGGTATTATTACAAAGCATGGATTCCCGTTCGCCAAACACGAGGTCGTGTTGATTTACAGGACGATGGTCAGGTATATCAAAAGCTTGCTGTTTTGGTTGGTTTTTCTCTGCTGTTTCTTCGGTGTCTTTTAATTCGAGATCTTCTAACGAGCAAGCACTAACAATAAAAATATTGACTAACAAAAGTATAAGTATATTACAGGCAGTTTTTTTAATTGGTGGTTTCATAGCGCACACATTTATTATATTCGTGATTCATTTTTTTTATGAATCACGTGTTACTTGCGATTAAATTATTTTTAATTACATTCCCTTATTTAAATTGTAGTTTACTGTATTAAAAAAAACAAAAAATCGTTGGTCGTAAAAATAGTTTCCAGGTCGTCTAATATTAAGCGTGAATACAACGCTGCAAATAGCCGTCGATTTCAGCTGCGAGCTGCTTTGATTCTCGATTGATTTCGAACAATTGTCCGCGCACCGTCTCATCAAAACCAATAAAGTAAAGCCCTGATGATGATGTTGGGCGCCCAGAAGAAAATCGCGGTTTACCATTTCCACCTATGGCATCCGGCACTTTAAGTATTTTTTCCAGCCCGGTCCGAAAGCCGGTTGCACTGATCACCACATCAAGCGTTTCCTTTGAACCATCTTTGTAGATAACACCTTCTGAATCAAAACGTGCAATCTCCGGGCGAACAAGGATGTTTGTTTGCTTCAACTGCTTTACAAAACCAGTGTCAATAACAGCGGGTCTGCGTGCGGAAAACGGCCCCCATTCCGCCTTGTTAAGGCCGCACCTCGTTAAGTCTCCTATGGAAATCCGACGTATCATTGTATTTATGCGATCAATCACCTGCGGTATTCCCATTGGCATTAAAGCGATACCAAGAAGTTGCACAGGCACAACGCCAAACATTTCACGCGAGACGATGGGCGGTGTTGTTCGTACGGATATGGAAACGTGGCTCGCACCATTGGTAACCAGGTCCGCAGCGATTTCCGCTCCACTGTTACCCAATCCGACAACGAGGACCTTCTTCCCACTAAATGCTGCACCACTTTTGTATTGAGATGAGTGAAGAACAGTACCCGTAAATCGATCTAAACATTCCCAGGTGGGTATGCAAGCTTCTGCATGTTGGCCCGTGGCAATGACAAGGATTTTTGTTTTCCATATACCTTGGTTTGTCTCAACATTCCACTCCACTTTATTCGAACTTTGCGAATTCTGTTGCACAGTATGTACACTCTCCCCAAAAGAGATATTCAATCCCTGTTTTTGTGCGTACTCCACCAGGTAGTTGGCATACTGATCTTTCGATAAATAACGTGGGAAATTGTTGGGAATGGGATAATGTGCCAGTCCTGAAAACTGTCGAATAGTGTGGAGTTTGAGAGTTTGGTAGCGGCGCGTCCATGAACCGCCGATATGATCATCCTTTTCCAATATTGTTGAACGAATACCGCGCTTTGCTAATGCAGCTGCAGTAGAAAGACCAGCTGCGCCACCGCCAATGATAAGCACTTCGGTTTCAGTGTTATGCGGTGACATAAAATCTTCCCAAGATATATAAATAAGATGCAAGCACTATGTGAAAAACCATGGGAATAGTACCCCCAAACCAACGCTGGTCTGAGCGTCGACTCATTCTGATCACATAACGAATCGGCATTGCTAATGCGTAAACTGCGCTGAAAACAATAAGAAAACGACCTAAGCTGGGATTCATCGCAGTCGAAATTCCAGACTCCCAGGTAAACGCCAAGTCTATCCACAACATAACAGCAATGAATGCGAATTGGATGGGTAAAAGAATTGAATATGGCACCAGGTTCCACTGTTCCATGGGAGGTAACCATGATCGGGGTCGTATCGCTATCAGTATTTGACCGACAACCCGTAGCACGAACAACCCAGTGAAGAGCCATAGCACAGGAGCAATATAAAATGGCTCCACAGAATTATTCCACCCAAATCTGAGAGTGCTGACTGCAATCCCAGTTATTAAAAGAACGATAATAAGTATAATCCTGGTTATTAGCGGCGTGCCATCGGTCCACTGGTTCATGATTTAAAGAGATCCATTTTTTTATCCAATAATAGGTCACAATAATGTCGGTACCAGTCGCTTTGGAATCGCTGCTCGGGATCGTATTTCTGTTTCAACTTCAAGAATTCTCGTAGTTGGGGGTAGCATTTTTCCACCTGTTCATGTGTAGCCCATCGATGATAAGTAAGATAATACTTGCCGCCACGTTCAATCGCGAAATCAATAAGGCGACGAAAAGCTTGTGTGGTATGTGCGATTCCATCTTCTGTGTGTAGTGTGTGAAGATTAAAAATAACACAGGCCCAGGAATCATCAGCCCAGGCCAGAAACGATTCCTCTTCACTTTCAATAAGCCTGACAGTCCCGTAAATAACGTCAACATTATGCGTACGAAAATCCTCGGCAGCGGCAAGCATAAAGTCAGAGAGTAAATTTCTAGGGACGTACAGTTCCGAGATTACTTCCGTGGCACGCTCTCCAGTTCCGATCAATTTATCAAGCTTACGGTGATAGCCATCCAGGTAATCGGCTAACTGGTGTCGGTCGGAATAATAGATTTGTCCAGAAGTTGCCAAGTAGTGTTCGCTGTAGAGCTTGAATGCAAGTTTTTTATCCGTATGCGCAAGCGTGATCAAATGCATCCAGTCATTCAGCGAAAGTTCGCGCTGATTAACAGGGGGTAGCTGTTTTCGCTCTACTGGCCGATAACATGAGAAAACCCCTTTGCGAAGGAAATCTTTAGACGTAGGGTCAATGGCAAACTGGAAATCACCGTATAGGTAGCCTTCACTGATTCGTTCATCAAAGCGTTTAATAAGGTCTTCAATCGTACCAAGCTCAACGATACGTTCCAACACCTGACGTTGGGTGAGTCTGATCTTTACTGAATAAATACAACCGAAGAGCCCGTAACCTCCTACTACCAGACTAAACAGCTCATAATTCTGGAGCCGGCTACATTCTATGGATTCTGCATTTGCATCAACAATAACAAGTGATTCAATGTCGGAGATGAAAGGCTTCATTTTTAAGCCTCGTCCATGCGCATTCGCAGAGACAGTGCCACCAATTGAAAGTCGATCAGCGCCTGTTTGCTTTTGCGCGATGGCCCACTGATATGCAAGACCAGCTTGCTTGATTTCAAGATACTCGATCAACTCAGGCCATTGAATACCAGCCTCGACCTCTAGTAAACCACGCTGGTTATCAAAATGAAGTATTCGATTCAATTCTTTCGTATCGAGAACTAAACCACCATGACAAAATTGTTGTCCTCCCATTGCGTAGCGACCACCTGCAACAGCAACAGGAACACCAAGATTACGTGCACGTTTGATCCCGGCCTGTATCGTTTCCAACGAATTAACAGTGATGACATCGACAACCTCTGTCGGATTGAGCTCTGAGTGAAGGTCGTTAAGCGTGGTATTCATTATTTTTATTATTGGTAAGCTTTACATCCATCTCACGTAGACATATTACGCATACTCTTAAGCAATAAAATACTTGTACCGCCTACCCAAATCACATAAAAAACCAAGTTGAGAAAACCAGCCTGCATTGGAGACCAAAACCCACTATGGTTTAATGCGGTTGTACTTGCCACGGCCCATATACCTGCAACAATACTGACCCATCCCCACCAAGTGGGGATGAAACGAGTACGAAGTACAGCTAATGCAACGGTAAAAAAGAAACCTGCGCTGAGAATGTTTTGCCCAGTATCAATTACGGATCCGAGGTGAAAAATAGTCGCCGCGGTATCTGGAGTGGTGTTGCCGATACTGATAAATGCCAAACCACTGCGCATGATGGTCGCTGCCGACCCCAAAGCCAATGCAACAGTGAATGATAATGCTGTTGCAACCGCAAGAAGCTGTTCGTTGACTCGATACATAGCCATGACCAGCGCAGCCATAAACCAGATCATTGCCAACGCACCAATCCCCTGAACAAACATAGACCAAATCACTTGATCGTGATTATCCACAAAGAATTTTAAAATCGTCGATGGGCTATCAGCAACGGTTGGTCCGTTTCCATAAATAAACCAACCCGCAAAAAACAAGAATACGCTCACCAACCCTGCAGCAGCTGCAAATTGTTCCCATTTTTCATTCTTCATTAGATATATCCTCCCTATACTTCATTTTAAGAGTAAACCTTGGCTTTGACATTTTTATATTCCCGCTTTAGTAGTCTCTCTTTTTCAGCAAATGCTGATAAATAGTATATTACAAGTATTAAACACGTTTTTACTGAAAATCAAAAGTATTCTTTTGGGTGGATAGAAATTTCGTCTAATTGTTCACCTTCTGTGTCGTGGTTTATATATTAAAATTTAGACTGTGGCTGTATAACTTGGATATATGAAAGATAGCGTAAACCATCGATCCATATTTTCATTTTAAAAAAAGAAATATAAACTGATCAATTTAAAAATACGAAAAATATTTCAGCTGATATTTAATTTAATTTTTTTTGAAAATACGTAAAATGAATTGAGAGGTATTAGATTTGCTTCATTTAAAAGCTACGCATTTAGCTTGAGTCGACAGATACCATGGCATACTCCGCTAATAATTGATATTGGTATTAACACGGTTTCTAAAAGCTTTTGTTGCATTAAAGGGAAGACGATAAACTGGGATATCTGGTGTTAACTAAAATACTAATTAATACACTTATACTATTAATTCTCAATGCCTGTGCAGCCAGCAGACTTGTAGAGCCATTGCATCAAGGCGAAGTTCAGCTAAATGCAACATTTGGCGGGCCCTTATTCGACTATGACGGATATATCATCCCGATGCCATTAAGCTCTGTCACAATTGCACACGGCTGGCGCGATAACTTAAGTTTACATGGCAGCGTACACACGACTTCCGCAATTTTTGGTGTTTTCCATACAGAATTTGGTTTTACAACTACTCTATACAAAAGTAAGAATCGAGATTTAGCCTTAAGTATGAGTCCTAGCGCGCATTTTATGCTAGACAAATGGGAGCATCATTTTAAATTTTACCCCAGTTTTGATCTTAATTTTTTTTCTCATGTACTTGGGCCGAACAAACTACTATATGCCGGTATGAGCAACTGGTTTGAATTGAGCAATGAACGAGCCCATGCTGAAAAACAACCCAATCACTGGATTCCTGCTTTTCATTCGGGATTGACTTATCAACCAGACCTGTGGAATTACAACATTGAGCTAAAATACATAGCGCCACTACACAGTAATAAAGACATCGTTATTGATTATCTCAGTCCTACTGACCGGGGTGCTTTGGGGGTTTATCTAAGCATTGGGCGATCATTCAAATGAAGCATTTATCCACTTATCTACTAATTATTTTTGTATGCGCGTGTGCGAGACTTGATAGTAATCTATATAACCCGAGTAAAGTGACAGAGTATAAATTTGACAATTTTAATCAAGAAACAGATATTAGCGTACCGGAACAATACGATATCGACATGAACCTTGTGGAAGTGTTCGATCTTGAGTCAGATGATGGTGAAGCCAAGGCGACCATCAAAGGCTTGTTTGTCGGTGACCAGGATCTGCTATCGGATCCTGATTATAAAGTTATATTATATTGCCACGGTAATAGGGATCATATGGATTACTATTGGCCTCGTATAAAATTGCTGGCAAATGTCGGAAGTAAGAATCAATACGGCGTAATGAGTTTAGATTATCGCGGCTATGGCATGTCTGCTGGCAAACCCTCAGAAAGTGGACTTTATGCTGATGTTAGAGCCGCAATCAACTGGCTGCAAAGTAAAGGTTTGAGTTCGGACAGATTGTATATCTATGGTTTCAGTTTAGGTTCTGCGCCAGCAGTTGAATTGTCTGTTAATCCAGAAACGTTAACGCCAAAAAAAGTCATCTTGGAAGCTCCATTTGCCTCGGCCGAGGTGATGGTTCAAGATGCTGCGTTAATTGCAATACCTGGCACATATGTGACTAACGCTAAAATTGACAATGCAAATAAAGTCAAATCCATGAATCAGCCTCTGCTTTGGTTGCATGGATTAGATGATGATTTTCTCTCTATTAAAACTCATGGTGAAGTGGTTTTTAAAAATCATCCCGGTCCGGATAAAACTGCTCTTAGAGTTGAAGGGGCGACACATACCAACTTGCCTCAAATTCTTGCTGAACAAAATGATGGCTATGATTATTATCTAACGATCATTCATGACTTTATAAGTAAATAATTGATAAGGAATGTTAAACACAAGAGAACTATCAACATAAACAGTCAAAGTTTTTGACTCGAATTGAAATTGATTGGCAACTCTCATGTTCGCCGGTTATATATTATTCAGCGATTTTTTACTTTTTATTTATCCATCTTGTCGCATTACCAATACGCCATGACTCCAGGTGTAATCCCTGACTCTCGAAACCAAATTATATTAAAACACCACACTCAGAGTGTTCAATATTCACACAATGCTGACACCAATTAAATTCCTCTATTTTGCAACATTTACCCCATCTAGCGTTATAATAACCTGCCTCCAAATTGATAAAAGATCCCTATGAAAATATTAGTCCGTAATCTCGCTCGCACGACAACTGAAACCGATCTGCGCGCCCTATTCGAAAATTATGGCGTCGTCCAGTCCTGCAATCTTGTTTTGGATAAGGAAACTGGTGGCTCGAAAGGTTTTGGATTTGTCGAAATGCCAAAACCCGGCGATGCTAAAGCTGCCATAAAAAACTTGAATTTTAAAGACGTCGCTGGCAATAAAATTCGGGTGAAAAAGGCTGAGAATAAACCGACTGAAAACCAGAAACAAGGCAAAAATTCCGAATAAGGCTATCGTTAATTTTACAAATTGAGCAGATGAATACCCTCTAGTTCGCTACTGTAGATGTTTAAGTTTTTCACGTTATCAAGTTAATTACCACTTATCGTGTATTAATTGGAATTTGAAAACAAATTACAGCACCGTGTCCATCCGCTGCTTGCTCTGCCCAAATGTACCCCTTATGCAACTCGATAACTTCTTTGCTTATCGCTAAACCTAAACCTGTTCCACCAACACGTTTGTCATTATTTTTGCTTTGCACATATTTATCAAAAATGGTTTTTAGCTCTTCTTTAGCAATACCTTTTCCCTGATCACTCACACAAAGCTGAATCCCCGGGGTGGCTTGGTCTTTTTTCGTTTTCGGTGGCAACATTTGCGCAGTAATATTAATACGAATAACACCTGACCTGGGGCTAAATTTCATTGAGTTGGAAAGCAAGTTAAGGATGACTTGATGAATTTTTTCTTTATCACACAATGAAACAGGCACAACCTCATGCACGTTGAGTTCATACTTTAGCTTTTTGTCTTGCAATTGTGAATGGATTTCGCCAAGGCATTTTTCTGAAATGGTTCGCAAGTTACCTGCAGCGTATTGCAGCACCATTTTATTGGCTTCCATTTTCGATATATCAAGCAAGCCATTTATTAATTTCAGCATACGTTGACCACTATCATGTATGGACTGAAAGTATTGTTGTAGTTTTTCAGTTGGTGCTGAGGTAATTTTTTTAATGCCAAGCGCAGAAAAGCTCACGATGCTATGCATGGGCGTCCGTAATTCATGCGTCATTTTCGCAAGAAATTCTGATTTTTCTTGATCAGAATGTTCTGCCTTTTCTTTGGCTTTTATCAACGAGTGCTCATGCTTTACACGAGTTGTGACGTCATGAATAATTATGGAAAACAATACTTTTCCATCCATTTTCATCTGAGTCATGCATATTTCAACTGAAAGTGTGCTACCACTTTTTGGTTTCGCGAGAATGGTTCCTCTTAACTTTAATTTACTGTTGGTTTTTACCTTGTCAAAATATTGCTCAAACTTTGCATTATGACTCGTTTTCGATTTAATTGGGATCAGTTCAAGCAATGATTGGCCAACAATTTCCTTGCTCTTATAACCAAACAGGAGTTCTGCATTCTTGTTATACATTACGATATTCTGATTATCGTCGATGTATAAAATCGCATCCGCTACGCTATCCAACAATTTACTTTTATGGCTTTCACTGGCCTCTAACTCTCTTGTCCGCGAAAATACCTGTTGTTCAAAATCCTCTTGGTGAGCTCTCAATTTATTTTCTACATATTTTCTCGACATTACGAGCGGCTTGGCAATAAAAAAATATATCACCGGCGATGCAATGACAACAAATAAAATGGAAGCAAATAACGTTTCTATATAAGGATCAATGTCAGGCATCGCAATTTCTGCGGATACCATGGTAAAGATTTGTACCAGTAATATGGCAGAAATAATTTTAACGTTAATTTGAGTACTGCTGATGGGTTGTTCTAGATAGCTCTCTTGAATATTCATTAATGGGTCAATTAACTCCGCTGGGTAATAAACATAGAAAATTTTATACCGTAATTTATTTCAGCGTAACAATTAATTCCAAACCGAACTACTGAAACAAACAGTTGAAAATTTAATAGTGAAATATAACTTACATAATCTCGCTTATACAACTATTTTTGATTTTAATTCATATAAAACACCAGGCCACTAAGCTCTGCGTTTCACCGGCCCGGAGTAGCTCAATATGATTCCCTTCTCTATATCGTTAAACAACATCTCAGATCGACGAATCACCTCGGTGTTTTCCTCATCTTGTACAAGATCGCGACTTATGGGGGACTGGTCGGTATCCTTACCGTCTATAACACTTCGTCTATCAATGACGACCCAGTCAAAACTTCCAATGACATTGCACCATTGATCTAAAGATCCTTCTTTTGGGCTACTTAAAAAACAACGATTGTCCGATTCATTTATCGCATTTTTAAACGCATCTCTGGACCAGGAGTTACCAATAAATAGTATGTTCACAAGCTTCCCTCTACGCGACTTTGGAGGGATAAACAATTTGATGAAATTGTTCGTTGATATCTACCCACAAGGCAACTGATAAAACATTGCCTAACTGAGTAGAGGACTTGTTTCCAAATCGCCTCACCGGCAAACCCAGTCTTTTCACTAAACGTTCCATGGCTACGCTGGTCACTACTATGTAATGGTCAATGTTATTCTCAACAGCAAAATCATAAGCTGTTTTAATTAATTCAAGGGTAGTCTCGTTCGCATGTGCCTGGGCTCGAAGATCACTCTCACAGGCAACGGATGCCCAACGACTTATTTCCCAAATGTTATTCTTATTTGGGATTGATTCCCCAGCTGCTAACTCGGGAAATATGTCTCGCATCATGTAGGGTCCATCCGTGGGTAACATCCGCCAGCAACCTTGCAACTTTTCTTCCGTATTTTTCGCCGCCATGTAAACCGGGTCTAATCCATCATACTTATCCATCTCCAAACCATTGCTAGATTCAACTGACCAGCCTAATCGATTCTCAAAAACTTCATGCCTCAGTTGAAACATGTCGGTCATCATTGATTGGTTACCGATTTGATTCCCTCGAATTACTTGTACATCAATCATAATCTGCCCCTCTCCGCCTGCGATAAGTAAGAGGTACAGTAAAACCCAGACGCGCGGAAATAATAACTGTCAGAAATGACAGGTCGCAAATCTATAAAATGGTGTTAGCTGTTCAAGAAAATGGGGAGATGTAACCTTCTAATACCGCGCGTGCTATAGCATGGGCTTTATTACTTACGCCAAGTTTTTCGGTGGCATTGCGCAAATGAAAAACCACTGTCCGCTCTGAAATATTAAGAATTTGGGAAATTTCCCATGCAGTTTTTCCATCCGCCGACCAGGACAAACAATCTTTCTCTCTTTGTGAGAGCTTCAGCATGGGATTAGTAAACTTACCTGATTCAGTCACACGATTAATTGTTTCATGCAAATATCCGGAGAACATGTGTAATTTGGGGGTTTGTGCATCAATGAGTTGTAAATGTTTGGTAGAATCCTTGCCAGATACGACACTAAAAATGGCAGTCTCCCCGGTTGCTCCATGAACAGGTATGCTAATTCCCGCCCGCAATCCAAATTCCCGTGCCTCAAAAATTACATTTTCATCAGCACTAGAGTTCGCTAGCAACTCTAACGGTTTATTCCAAAAAAAGGGCGTGACGCGATTTGCACAGTGTAAAACGGTTGGGTCTTTGTATAGGTAGGCGTTGTTAATATAATGATCCCACCATTGATCAGGATAACCACTAACAAAAACAAAGCGTGGATTAGAAAAACTTACGGGAATTCTAGCGCCGTAATGAAAAAAGTCGAATCCCAAGTCCAGACAAAAATCAGCACACACCTGGTGCACTTGTTCCAGGTTTTCACACTTTTGAACTTTATCAATTGCAGTATATAAGTCGTCCACGGGTATCCCTATCTCAATACAACCTAAAGCAATTCAGTAACTATCTACTCACTGATTTCCATAATTATAAATTTGATTAAGCCTAATATTCAGAACAGATATAATGAATGTCTTTATTAATATTGTGAGAAGACTTTCCTTAGCCACTAATTTAGCAATCAATCTGGGCAAATGTGAATCAAGAGATATGTCATGAATAACCAAATAAAACACAGCTTTTCACAAAATCAAATTATGATACGCCACTTGAAAGATTCTATCCAAAAACGAATTAAATGTAAAAATCTCAGTGTGTGGGTAAAGGTCTTAATTGAGTAATTAAAAAATTGGGATTATTCGGTAGACTTTCGTACTGATATTCAGTGATCACTGCTCTAAAACCGTACAAAACTAACATCAAACCTGCACCGATCAAGTTTCTCATACCTCTCAAAATAATTCGTTTCAGGCAATATCAATTAGTAATAACGGTTTTTGTAAATAATAAAGTGTTATGCCTCATAATGAACGGATTAGTTTGTACTGAAAAGATATATTCAGAATATTCTGTCATTTTCTTCCATATATCTCATACTTTAATAAACATGAAAATCCAGTGGCTAAGCATAATAACCTAGCCACCTTGTAATTTTCACAGATACCATAGCTAACAAAGAGTTTTACTACGGAGTCGGATGAAAAGAATTATTGCATTTGCGCAAAAGCCTTTTCCAACTCATGTGGGTGACTAAGAAAAGCGGCATACATTTGTTCAGAAAAATCATCAGGCATCACATCAATGCCACCCGCCGATAAAACCTCAAATGTTTTTAAAGCCACTTGCTCGGGTTTTGGTTTGTCCATCTCTAGACCTTCTGCCATGCGAGTATCTATGGGCCCTGGATAAACACCAACAACGCGAATATTTTCGCTAGCCAAATCAGTTCTTAATCCTTGGGTGAAAGAATGCATCGCTGCTTTTGTTGCTGAATAGGGGCCGAGTGAAGGAAAGTTACTAATCGCTGCGATTGAACAAACATTTATTACCGCGGCACTTGTTGACTGTTTCAATAACGGCAACATGGCCAGTGTTAATTGCATCGGACTAAAATAATTCGTTTCCATTTCAAGCCGCGCAATATCCACCGTGTTGTCTGCTGTTGAGCTACAGGCATTTGCAATGCCTGCATTGTTAATTAAAATATCTAACGACGTAATGTTATTTGCCAGATTGTGTATATCAGTAGCTTTAGTTACATCCAGTAAAACTGGCACAATAATCTCTGGGTGTTTCTTCACTAGGGCTTCCAGGTTATTCAGGTCACGTGCAGCAGCATAAATTTTTTTCACACCGGCATTTATCAATGCATTAACATACGCTTCCCCAATACCGCGATTCGCGCCTGTCACCAATGCTGTTTTACCTTTGTATTCAAAACTTATCATTTCCATTTCCTATATTGAGTGGGTAAAAGGATTATGGATTAAAACATTTCACTTGATAATACGCTCATAGGGTATAGTATTTATTCACGTTACGTATAAATGAGTGTGAAATCGGATGGAAAACAGTCAGCTACTCGGCTCAATGCAAGTTTTTATTTCCGTGGTGGATAGCGGCAGTTTCTCTGAAAGTGCCCGTCGACTGGGCCTATCTCAACCTTCTATTTCTCGTCAGGTTAATTCCCTTGAGGAGCATCTTGGGGTGAGATTGTTACAACGAACAACCCGACGTTTAAGCCTTACAGAGGCTGGCCAAATCTATTACGAAAAAGCACGTCAAATTCAAAATGATGTAATTGACGCAGGATTATCTATCAGTGGCTTTAAAGACAAACCCTCGGGGATATTACGGATCAGCGCGCCCTATACCTGGACCGAAAACACAATCGCACCGCACATCAGTGAATTTTTACATCAATATCCCGATATTAAACTGGACATAGAGTGTAATGATCAATTTCAAGATATGATCGAAGATCGCCTGGATTTAGTCATTAGAGTTGGTGTCATGAAGGATAGCTCTTACATCGCGGTACCACTTGGCAATATACGTATGGTTTCATGTGCGACACCTAACTATCTTAGCCGCAGCGGTACACCAAAAACTGCAACAGATCTTCAAAACCATAATTTCATCTTGTTCGAAGACTACGACCAGCTCATCGTCAAAGAAAATTCTGTCACGCAACAAATTACGTTGTCGGGAAATATTTCCAGTAATACGGTACCCGTAATGCTTGCTGCGGCTCGGCAACATATGGGAATCACGGTATTACCTGATTTGTTGGTAAATCATTATATAAACACCGACGAATTAATAGATATTTTGCCGCAGGCAAACATTGATGTGAAAAACTTGCCAATCAATCAAATTTTCGCACTTTATTCAAACAGAAAACATTTAGCGGCTAAAGTTAGAGCATTCATTGATTTTTTTAAAGAACGAATTGAAAAGTGTTAACAATGAAACCAAGAAAATCTTTTGTTCAGGTGTAATTAACCCAAACTATTTTACCATTCTCCCGTGCTATTTAAGTAGCACACAAAATAAAAATAAATATTGTTAAGTGCCTGTCTCACAGTAAGTACACATCTGTAACGTAATAAGTCGTTCTTTAAAAAGTTTTATCTCGCATATATTTTGTATGTTGCACGCGAGTCATTGCGGTATTTGAAAGTACGTTATGCCCTTATCATTGGCAAATCGTACATTCAACATAACATTACACAATAAATCTGCATTTCAAATTTCCTTCTGGGGAGGGGGAACGTTGTTATGAAGTTAATAATTCGCATGTTGATCAGCCTATGTTTGTTTAGCATATTGTTATTAATTAACGCATGCACCGACCTTAGTTCAGTAAAAAATCAAATAAATCCAGAAAATTCGTTAACATTTGAAAACGGTAGCACATTGTCGAATCGTTTGTTTGGTACCTGGTCAACTCCAGAATTAATTAGCCAACAACTATCCGATACGGCCTCATTATCATCTGAAATTACATCATCTGTCGCACTAAGCAATAATAGCAATGGCTTTCTAGCCTGGAGTATCGAAGAGACAACGGCTATTGGTGTCTCCGTATTTTCCGAAGTATTTTCCAGAGATATCAATTCAAAATGGATTAACAACACACCGGCAATTGGGATAACTCAATCACCACCAAAAAAAGCAACAATAGCCGTACAAACGTCAAATGGAAATGCCATAGCAGTTTGGCAAGAGGCTGACGCAATTTATTCCAGTTTTTTTACTTTAGCATTTGGTTGGAACTTACCGGTTTTACACGGCCAAGGAAATAAGTTTTTTGTGAGTAAAAACATCAATAACAACTTGCTACTCATTTGGCAGAATGAAACGCAATCTTCAACACTGCTTAACGCCAGCTTTAACGACGCGCAAACTGGTTGGACAAATAAATTTTCACTCACACTTGACGGTAAAATTGCACATACAGTTTCGTCACCGGTAAAACTAGAAAATGGTAGCTTTCTGTTTAGCTGGATTGAAGATACATCAGGTATCCTATCTCTACGCAGTGCTCGGCTTGATCCAGCTCTGGGCTGGACCATGCCCATCGTTCTATCAGACAATAATGTGGACAATATTGATCTGCTAGAATTGGCAATCGATGTAAACACCAACTCTGCAAAACTGTTTTACCAAACACGCTGGCAATCAAATCCCTACGGTATTTTTGTTAGTGATTATCAATTTAATCTTGGTTTTGATGAAAACTGGTCAGCAGCAACTCACTTTTTTGACCCTAACATTAATGCGACGCCTTCAACTCATTTGGAGTTTAGTGTGGCATACAATGCTGCAGCAAAGAACAACATTACTATAATCTGGACCAGTGATGTTGAAGACGGCGTCAATCAATATCACAGCGTCAAAATCAGTCGATATAATAGTGATATCGGTTGGAGCGAACCAATGGTCATAGCCACGCCCCTGTTTCGCTTTCCTTTTGCTTCACCACCTCAAACAGAAACTAACAATTACAATGCGTCGCCAAGAATAACGCTAAACACCAATGGTCAAATGCATGCTACATGGATTGAAGTGCTAAGTAACATCGAGCAAATAAAATCGACAAGCTTGTCGCTTGATGAAACCTGGAGTAACGTTGAAATAATAACAACAAATGATCGTTTTGCATCAACTCAAAACCTGAGCATTTCGAATAATATCCAAAATGAAGCCCAAATACTTTGGGTGCAAAAATTCAGTGGTGCCAACGGTGTGGGTTATGAACTTTACACGAGTAATAAAGAGGGTTCAGGTATCATCGATCAGCCAATCATTTTCCATCCGATGCATCCAAAACCAAACTTTCACATCAGCTCAACTGACAATTGCTTTGCCTGTCACTCTGAAACCGGCATAGTAATTAACGTTGATCATGGAGAAGTTATTGGGACTTGTGCTGACTGTCACAACAATGCCGTTGCAATTGGACAATCCCCTAGTCATATTCTTACAACAAACGCCTGTGTTGCCTGTCATTCTACGAGTGGTTGGGTACCGGCCATTGTTGTGGATCATTCAGAGGTCATTGGTTCCTGCGCGTCCTGTCACAATGGCATTATTGCCAGCGGGCAAAGTCTTGCTCACATAAGCACCACTGACTTGTGTGAGGCATGTCACTCTACCACGATGTGGGCACCAGTAATTCGTGTTGATCACGCCGAACTAATTGGAGCCTGCGATGATTGTCATAACGGCATTATTGCGATCGGTCGTCACGTTGCGCATATCCCTGTAAGCAACATATGTGATGCATGTCATGTTACAACCAGTTTTGTTCCTTTTACAGTAGATCATAACGAAGTAGTTGGAACCTGCGAATCTTGTCATTCACTGGCACCAGCAACACACACAGCCGTTGGCGTCATCAGTCAATGCGATACCTGTCACAGCACGGTAACGTGGCTAAATCCAACTATGCCTTTACCACAGTCAACGTTGGTTCCATAAACAACAATGAATTGAGGAATCAGTAAATCACGCTTTGGATTGAACGCGTGAAATGAATACCCTGGTTACAAATTCTGCAACGGTACGGAAACCGTTTTTAAATCGACAGGATGTTCTAACAGGAATTTAGATCAGGGTATTCATTTCACGTGTTTCATTATCCAAAAAGTTTATTCATCAAAGGAACGGGCTTCTACTTCCAGGTACATTCTATTGACATTTACACCGAATCGTTCAGAAAAACCTGACATTTGACTATAAACTCCGACATTTAATTTATCTTTCATTTCAAAATCCGACAGCCCTTCGTCAAAGTATTTCTTCACTTCGGCATGCAAAAGTTTTACATAATTTATCATATTCTCCATACCGGATTTATTGGTAACGGGACCATGTCCTGGCACTACCTGATCAAAATCGAGTTGATATAACTCAGTCAGCGCATGCAAGTTTCCTAATGGGCTGGCATCTTGAAAACCTGGGGTTCGAATATGAAAAAACACATCTCCGGTTATTAATACCTTTTCCTGTGGAAGATGGATCACAATATCACCCTTCGTGTGAGCATGAATTGGATGGATAAGCTGTAACTCGAGGCCATCAATTTTCATCAACTCAGACCCCGTTACAATTGTTGACGGATAAACTGGATTCGTGCCCTGATTTTTACCCTTAGTTAAATCGGAAATTATCTTTATCCAGCGTTCTCCAATTTCGTTAGCTCGGTCATGCATTATCTGATGACCGATAATTATTGGCTTCGGTTCTAAGCGAGCAAATGCCTGATTACCCATCCAATGATCCGCATGGTGATGTGTATTGAAAACGTGAGTGATAGGATTATCTGTCACGGATCGAATTTGTCGAATCACCATTTCACCAATTTGCCGCGAACCACCGGGATCTACCACAATGACGCTATTGGCAGTAACAATGAAAACACTATTGCAAATGAATCCCTCATTTTGCTCATTGGGAATATCCATATCACCAATTAATGCGTAAACCTTATCACCGACTTTAGTCATATTTGGATTTGCCAAATTGGGGATTTGGGCAAACACACTAAATGTCGTCATGAAGATGAGCAAAGAAAAGAGAATTCTTAGTCTAGCTTTCGGTTTTTGGTAAATATCACAATTTGAATCCATCTTAGCGTTCTGAGTCATCGAGTTTTATCCTTTACAGAAATATAATTTGCTAAACCTCTTTTGTACCGAATACATCACCAAAAAAAGGACTGAGAGGAGGACTTTTTTGGGAAGATTTTGATAACCGAATCATTTATGAACAAATATGTGTCATTAACCCATCAAGTACGAATAAAATACAAACAAATCCTCTCTTAACTCAACAAATTCTTACTCCGCGAAATTTTAGTTTGCGGTAAGAAAAACCGATAGTTATATACAAATGCGGTCACCAAATTGAGCATTTTTTAATTGATTACTCGCTATTTTTAAACATTTTGTGAGCGGTAAATGTGTCAGTTAAGCGTTAAATTTATCTTGATATTCTCATCATCACCAAAGCTAAACATGGCCTTAACAGTAGATGATGAAATTCACGTTTACACGCGATGATTATCGTCTCTCACTACTGGTTAATATTTTAAATCATAAAATGAGCAACGAATTTCATTACAATAACAAATCAAAGGGACAAGCAACTTTACTTGTACCCAAACGCTTAAGCACCCGTTTAGTTCTTCTCTTTACCTTGCTACTCATGTCAGCTATGTTAATTTTTACCGTTCATGGTATCTACGAGCAAACCGAGCATTTTGAAAATAACATGAAACAACAAGCCCGAGGATTGGCACAAAATCTAGCAGCTACCAGTGCCGAATCTTTGCTAAGTCGTGATTACTCTTCTATTGAACTTTCCCTGACACGTGCAAGTCGCTTTCCTGGAATATTGGAACTTAGTGTCACCGACACTCGCGGAAAATTGCTCGGCGACATTGTAAAAGGAAAGGATGGGAAACCAGAAGTGAGATATGGCTTGCCATCCCTAAAAACGCCTGAAAAAATTGCTGAAAATATTCGATTCTTTGAAAACAAAATGACCATCTGGCAACCCATGATACTGGGTGAATTATTGGGTTGGATAAAAATCACCTACAGTTCGGATGCAATTAAAGACGAGCTAAAAGATATCTGGATCGAAAATACACTTGTGGGAATATTGGTACTCATAGTGACTGGCGTGTTACTGAATTATTTTTTGCAGACACCACTTCGTGCAATACAGCATTATACAAACTTCGCCGTTCGACTTGACGAAGACATGGGAAAACAAACTGAAATTTATGGTAGCTCTACCGAACTATCCAACTTAGGAACATCTTTAAATAACGTTTCGATTCGATTAAAAGAACAAAGCGATTCGATCAGCGCAGGTATGCAAGAGTTGGAGCGGGTGGCAGCCTTGGTCGAATACGCCCCAAATATCATACTTTCATTGAATAGCTTAGGCAAAGTGCAATACATCAATCCGTTCGGTGAGAAGTTACTAAGCACCAAAGACTGCTCAGTAAGTGATATCAACCACATTTTACCGCCTAATATTGATTTGATCACTGATATCGTAATTGAAAAACAATTACCGATTATTGATCTCTCAGGTGATTATAAAGACATGTCTTTCGTGTGGACCATTGCGCCAGTACCAGGACAAGAAACCGTTCATGCGTATGGCACGGATGTTTCTACACACAAAATGGCCGAACAAACTGCAAGATCAGCACTTGTGGAAAAACTATCGGCCGAATCTGCAAATAAATCCAAATCCCAATTCCTAGCAAACATGAGCCATGAATTAAGAACCCCGTTAAATGCGATTATTGGATACAGTGAAATCATAGAAGAAGACTTAATCGATGCCGATAAAACTGAAATTCTTACTGATGTGCATAAAGTTCATGGCGCTGCTCATCATCTTCTCACGCTTATTGACGAAATTCTTGATCTTTCAAAAATTGAAGCAGGACGTATGGAGCTTTTTTATGAAGCATTTAATCTTACCAAATTAGTCAAAGAAGTGGTTGAAACAACAAAACCCCTAGCAAAGAATAACAATAATTCTTTGTCTGTTAATCTCGGCAGCAAACAAATTCATACCTATACAGATTTAATAAAGATTCGGCAAATACTGTTTAACCTGATAAGCAATGCCTCAAAATTTTCTAATAACGGAACCATAGAAGTAAAATTATGTGATGAGATGAAAGATCATAACCACTGGATCAGTTTTCATGTGAAAGACACCGGTATTGGAATGTCCCAAGATCAGATTGATCAGGTGTTTGAGCCTTTTTCACAAGCGGATAACTCTACAACACGCAAATATGGTGGTACCGGGTTAGGGCTGGCCATTACGAAACGCTATTGTGAAATGTTGGGAGGTAGTATTGAGGTGGATAGCCAACCTGATTTCGGTTCCACGTTTTCAGTTCATATCCCTGTCCAGCCTTTTTGTTCGCTAAAAGCTCACGCTTAAAACATCACTCGTTTATCTTTACGCGCTCTCGATGCTTCAAATTGGAACACTCAGACAAAACCACGCTCGATACGGATGCGAATATATTTTAGAAGCAACCTTAATTATTTGAAAATTCAATGACTTATTGAGCTGGCATAAGTTTTGTTCTTCATTGAGTAAACCTTGAATAATGACAAAGAGAATTAATCATGAATAACTCATACAACTACAGCTTTCTAATAACCACTGAAAACGAAGAATTTCAACAACACATCGCTTTCGAAAAAAAACCGCCTAAACAAGATAGTGGAAATAGAAATCCCACAATGATTGGAACTAATTCTCCCTCCCCTTCGTCTGATAAGCGGATCCTGGAGGAATAAAGGATCTGCGCCTACGCAGTTTCTCCCAGCCTGTAACAAAAAATACACATTTATGTGTTCCTATACTATGAGATGACCGAAATCACTAATTCACAACTTGCTCCACGAAACCCCGCAGTATTGATAATTCTAGACGGTGTTGGCATAGCCCAATCAGCTAGAAATTTGTTACACACGGCCCATACACCAAATCTGGATGTTCTTTTTTCTAAGCACCCACATACTGTCATAGAAGCCTCGGGCGCAGCCGTTGGATTACCTGAAGGCCAAATGGGTAACTCCGAGGTTGGCCATATGACTATTGGCGCAGGAAGTGTTATTAAACAAGATTTGGTACTCATTAACGACGCCATTGAAGATGAGTCCTTTTATAATAATGCGGTGTTATGCAACACGATAAATCGCGCGGTTCAAAAAGATAAACCCATCCATTTACTGGGTCTGGTATCAGATGGCGGCGTCCATAGTCACATAAATCATTTAATTGCGTTGATTTCCATGTGTGAGCAATATTCTGTTACCCCTGTGCTCCATATGATTACTGATGGCAGAGATACAGACCCACAATCCGCACTAAAATATCTTGAAGTCCTTGAGCCTCATCTCAAACAGGCCGGTGGTTATATCGCGTCTATCATGGGACGATATTACGCAATGGATCGAGATCAACGTTGGGATCGAACCGAACGAGCCTGGCGTACAATGCTTTTAGCGAATGGTGAAAAAGCCAACTCTGCACGGGAAGCAATTCAAAACGCTTATGCCGCGGGGTATCATGATGAATTCATTAAACCGACCAGTTTACCCAAACACTTGCCATTAGGTGACGATGACGAAATAATCTTTTTTAATTTTCGAAAAGATCGGCCAAGGCAAATTGTAGAAGCCATCGCAACTCGAGAGTTTTCCCAGTTTGATCGCGGTAATTCAGCCATACCTGTTATGACGTGTTTTATGCCCTATGACAAAACACATCCGTTTGCTTATGCATTTGAACCACAAAAACCTACAATCCCGCTGGCACAAGTGATAAGCCAAGCTGGTTTAAAACAATTTCATTGTGCCGAAACTGAAAAATATGCACACGTAACTTATTTTTTTAATGGTGGCAGAAGTGAGCCCTACAGTGGTGAGACACAGTTACTTATCCCCTCACCAGATGTTGCGACTTATGACTTAAAACCTGAAATGAGTGCCCATGAAGTTGGCGACTCCGTCATTCACGCCATTAATACCAAACGTTACAGTTTTGTTGTGGTTAATTTTGCCAATGGCGACATGGTCGGCCATACCGCAAATAAACGCGCCATATTACACGCAATTGAAGCCTTGGATAAGCAGGTGAGACGCGTCGTTAACGCGGCAGAAAAAAACGGTTATTCCACTATTATCACTGCTGATCATGGTAATTGCGAAACTTACATCGATGATAAGACAAAGTCACCGCATACCGCCCACACCAATAATCCGGTACCTTTTGTGGTTATAGATAAACAAAACTGGGTTTTGGGCACAAATGGAAGTTTAGCGAATATCGCGCCAACAGTGTTAGAGATTATGGGATTGGAAATTCCCGACGCTATGTGTAGCTCCTCTCTGTTAATAGAAGCAATTCCGGAGAAAACTGATTCTCATGAGATTGATGGAGTTGCTTAAATCAAAACGAAATCCCTTAAACTCGGCAACAATGATTAAGAGCAAACGTGATATATATCCCGCTGCTACTCAAAAGAAAGGGGAAGCAAACGCTTCCCTTTTTTGATCCGCTATTTTTACCTCAAAAAGAAGCAAACAATGCGTCTGAAGAAAGCTCAGACCAGGCGCCAGTTTGGGTTAAATCAATAACACCATCTCCGTTTTCGTCTATCTCCAGTTGGTAACCACCCTCGGTTGTCGCTGATAGGATAGCTGAACTGCTGGCACCCGAAAATTTGAGAGAGCCACTGGTCATATATCCTGACGAATCAAAGCTCATTGGCGTAGGCGTTGTAACATCAACATAACCATGTACCGAGTGATACATTCGCCCGCTAAACTCCACAGCACTTGAGCCTGTGGATACAATAAAGTTTTCTAATTTTACTTGTTCATTATTTTTGTTATCCAGCATAATCATGTTCAGTGTCATGGATGATGCCAACAAACCCTGGCTCACCATAGTACCTGACATGGTGAACGAATCAGCTCCATCAACCACTGTTAGATTGTCGAAACTCATATTGACAGTAATTTCGGATGTACTGGAATTAAGTATCATCTGCATATTCATGCTGCCTGACAGTGTTACATTGTCAACACAATAATTGCTGAACGTCGCTGAGATAGACATATCAAATGTTACATCATCCACTATTGCATTAAAACTAAGTGAACCGCCGCAGGGTCCCGCTTCAGAATCAGAATAGGATTGAGGAGCCATCATCAACCCTTCTGAAAGGCTCATTGCTTTTGATTTTGCGTATGCCAGTGCTTTTGAACGTGCTTTATTACCAACACCCGATGATGTGTTATTCGCACCAGCAGTTGTACTGGTACTGGAAAGCCCTTCCACAACAAATGTTTCTGCATTGGTTGTTGAAATAGATGCCGGCGCAGAAGATCCAGTATAACTAAGACTGTTGCCATCTCCTCCGCAAGCAGCAAGAAATAGCAGTGAAAACAGTGATAATAAAAGATATACTTTTTTCATGAATTTATTCTCAGAATGATAGTTAAAGAATAGTGAAAATGACTGGATTGGCCTCCTAGAAAAATTATCAAAAACTAAGGGTAATTAGAAACCAAATAGTCTGACCAGTTAAGTGGTTATCGTTGTTCACCTAGTTTTCCATGTGACGTAATACTCAAATTATGCATTAGTAGTTATACTAATTAGCTATATTCAAAATAATTGGAATTTCTCTAATTCGGATAAATCCAGGTATGAACTCAATGAAAATTAAGAAAGATATAGACTTACATCTAGTTAAAATCACCGGCAAGCGCATTCTACTCTTGCCCATTACTTTAGATTTTAATAAAGATATATTTCAGGAGTTTACTGAAGAAATTACCCATTATATGATTCCCTCTCCTCCAAATGATATTAAGCAGGTTAATTCTTTCATTGAAATGTGCCAACAAGGCATGAATGCGAATTCTGATCTGGTGTTTGTCATTACAAATATCTGTAATAACGAATTTCTGGGTGTCTGTGGCTTACATGAAAAATCAAATCCTCTCGAACCAGAACTGGGCATCTGGATTAAAAAAAGTGCCCACGGTAATCACTATGGCCGTGAAGCGATTATTAACCTGGTTAAATGGGCAGAGATAAATATTTCATATGATTTTCTTAGATATCCTGTAGATAAGAAAAATATTTCAAGCAGAAAAATTGCTGAGCACCTACAGGGTAAAATTATTCATGAAACTGAGATAGAAAATATGTCAGGTCATGTGCTGAATGAAGTTGTTTATCGAATTGGGTAAGCAGTTTTTTAGATCGTAGCAATAAAACCTGTACACCTAACTGATAGGTTAACACTTCCTAACATTGACAAATCATTTAAAGTCGATGTTAAACTAAGAAAGTTTGTCACGAGTATTTACATATTTAGAAGCCCCAATAATGAATATCAATACCTCCACTCTAAATCCAAAAATACGCATTGTAAATTTTGACGATGATAATGCGGCTCAAATTATTAACGTCCGACACGCAGTATTTACCATTGAACAAAAGATTGATGATAAAGAAGACTTGGATGGTAGAGATCCCACAGCCATTCACGCTTTGGCAACGATAAACAATGAAACTATCGGTACAGGACGGATGACCAACGATGGGCATATTGGACGACTTGTAGTTTTAAAAAAACATCGCCATCAAGGTATCGGATCTGCAATTGTTAATGCATTAATTATTGAAGCCAAAAAATCTAAGCTACAAAACATTTATCTCGGTGCTCAAATCAGCGCTATTGGATTTTACAGAAAAAACGGTTTTGAAGAATATGGAGAAATATTCCAAGAAGTGGAAATTGACCATATAATGATGAAAAAAGACATTACAAAATAAGAGTACTGAACATATCAACGCCGTTAATTCTGCAAAATAACTAATCTTCATCTTGTGCAAAAACACCTGCCTAACTACTTTAGAATATGTGATCATAACTGTGTTTGCCAATGCAACCCTTTCAGAAAATACGTTACCATTCCTTATCCCATTTTTAACGATAGACTTCCCCAAAAATCAATAGATTACGTTCCACGAATGGTATCTTGCATTTCATACAATAAACACTTTTAACAAGGCATTGCATACCTTAACCAGTCCTACTAGAATGGCTAAATTACTATCTGTGCTGACGAACATGAACTGGCGTAATTCAACCATTTGAGGAATTGGTTTGAGCAATTTGAGTTTCATTTCATTCAACAGTTTGCAAGGTCGGCATATTATTGCAACGGCGCTGTTAACCCTGGCTGTTCTCGTTGGGGTATTCTCCGTTTTTACGTCAATGCAAGAGGCTCGAACCGAGGCTGCAGCTAATTTAAAGAGCCGTGGCCAACTTTTCGCAAGTAGTCGTCACATTCATGACGCTTTGTGGCAAGGTTATACTAATCTTGATCGTTTTCTGCTCGACCCAAACAATAATGAGCCACTCGCTGAAACATCTATTGCGGCATTTAACCAAGCACGCAATCAAGCCAATCAACTCCTAGAACATGCATGGCTTAAGGGGCGAGAAGAATCTACTGAATTAGTGCGGCTCCCCAAACAACTGGATGAGTTATTAGTTGCAATCGATCACCTGGTAGTCTCTCGCAAAGATCCCTCCAAGCAGTATCCAGCGCTTGAAATTGGCAACACAAAAATTGGCCCCACCCTACGTGACTTTGCCAATGCAATGCTCGTATTAGTGAATGAAGTCAGTAGCGAAGAGCAAAGCCCTTATTTTTTGCAGGTTTTTCCGGATGTGGTCCAGACACGTTATTTGTGGACACAAATGGTTTCAAATTTTCGAATTTACCTCGCCAATCAGTTTAGCGCATTTGATCAAAGCATTCTTAGAGGCCAAGAAGAAGGTGTGGAGACTTTATATGTGGGCTTATTGGCACAGTTAGATAAGCTAAACAGCTATGAACAACAGGAAAAACTAGGATTTGAAAGCGCTGACGCACTCAAGACTTTAAGCAGCAACGCAAACATTTGGTATAGAAATTATCTCGATATAAAGGAAACTTACAAAACTGATACCTGGCGCACCGATGTTGTCTTGATGTCAACAACGATTGAACCCAGGCTAACGGAAATTTGGACATTATTACAAAGTTTCGAAATGATGTTAGAAAATTCTGTGGCAACAGACATTAGTGAATTAAATACATCTGCTGGTAAGCAAGAAAAATTACTCTGGAGCATATCGCTAATTATTATTATTGTTGCTTTCTTAAGTTTTATGTTCATGCGTCGTTTAGTGTTTCAGCCCATTGAAAACGTGACCCAAGCGTTACACGACGAAGCCATAGGTAACACGGGTATCATTGTCCCAGCTGCTTTAACAATGGAAACCAAGAACCTGATTGATGCTTTTAAGAATATGAGGCTTCAAATTCATAATCGACAGATGGCACTCGAGCATAAATCACTTTACGATGAGCTTACCGGACTTCCTAATCGAACCTTGTTTTTTGACCGTGTTCAACAATCGCTTTCTCAAGCGATGGTAACAGGAGAAATGCTGGCAGTAGTTGCACTAGAGGTACGTCACCTAAAAGAGATCAATGATACCTTCGGCCACAATATCGGTGATCGGGTAATTATTAATATTGGTAAACGTCTTCAAGATATCGTGGGTGAATACAGCACCGTCGCCAGAGCAGGTGGTGATGAATTCTCGTTGTTGCTACATAACTGCAATGAGGAAGAAGCCATTAAGTTTTCTCAAAAAGTTGATGATGCACTCAGTGAAAATATTCATGTCAGCAAACAAACATTTCACATCTCCATCATCGCTGGCATTGCGACTTTCCCTGCACATGGCAAAAAGCATACTCAATTATATCAACGGGCTGATATTGCCAAACATTCTGCCAAGAAAAATATGCGCAAAGTCATGGTTTATTCCAGTGATGAGGATGACTTCAGTAAAGATCGTTTAAAATTGATGGGTGACCTGAAACACGCCATTGAATACGATCTTTTAGAATTACACTTTCAACCCAAGCTCGAATTGCGAGATAACCACACCGTTGGCGTTGAAGCGCTGCTACGATGGCACCATAGTAACTACGGATGGGTAAATGCTGAAGAAATCATATTAATCGCAGAGCAATGCGGTTTAATCGACGACTTAACGGATTGGACGATCACAGCAGGTATTAGACAATGTGCCGAGTGGAGAAAAATTGGTATTGAACTCACCATGGCAATAAACTTATCTGTTCATGCACTTCAAAAGGAGAATTTTGCAGAACTCGTTCAAACCAGATTAATTGAATATAATCTTCCTTCTAATTATCTGGTACTTGAAATAACCGAAAGTGCCATGATGACAAACCCGATGAAAACGTCCAAAGTCGTTTCTCAATTAGACAACATAGGTATTGTACTCTCGGCTGATGACTTTGGTACCGGGTTTTCCTCATACACTTATTTGAAACATATTCCCATCGATGAAATTAAAATTGATAAATCATTTATCGTTAATATGCTCAGTGATGAAACAGACACTGCCATTGTCAAGTCGGCCATCGACCTCGCTCATAGCCTGGGTTTAAATGTTGTTGCAGAAGGTGTGGAAACAGAAGAAACACGTATGGCATTAAAAAAACTTAATTGTGAATTTGGTCAAGGTTACCAATTTAGTCGAGCGCTTACTGCCGGCGGTCTCGTTGAGTGGTTGAATTCACAAAATGATGTTGCAACAACTGAAGAATAAACAATAATTCCTACTAAAATAGAACGGTAACTATATAGAAGAAACAAAAAGGAAATGCTTGAATCATCTCTATGCTCCCGCACAGATTAACGTATGACCTCCCAATATCTCAGAGTTATAAATCTGTTTTTATTTAAGCAATCAATAATCTCAGCACTTATTAATGGATCGGATGAAAAGAATCCCCTGGATTTAGATTCTGTAGACAACATGGACGTTGTCTTCAAGTTTACAGGACGTATTTACAACGTGAATATAAATCCAGGGGATTCTTTTTATCCGGCTCAATAGTAAGTGACTTTGTATATTTACAAAGAACGATTTAATTTAAATAAATATGAAATAAGAATTTTAAATGTTGTAGAGAACAAGCGTTAATAAAGCTAACACTTGTTCTCTCACAATGTTTCAGTTAAAAGTTATGACACTCGCTACAATCGATATTTTCTCGATCCACATGTCGTTGATGAATATCAAAAAAGCCGCCTGATTCACTGCCATGACAGCTATTACACAAAGCACTACCGTTGCGAGTGGTTTTTGGCGTATAACCAAGCGCGGCAAAGTCCATGCGCGAGTTATTTTCATGACAGGCATTACAAGTTAAGGCTTCTTCTTTTGGCGAAACTTCATGATAAATACCCATATAACGCTCAGTATTCGCGAAATCATAACCGTTAGGTAGAGACCAACCTACTTCAGCTACACCCTGCTGTATGGCCGCATCGACATTACCCGTCTGAAATAAAACACCCATTTTTAATGGCAATAATCGTTGTGTAGCCGGATCAATTGGTTGTATCGCTTCATGTCGTTTGAAAGGGTATATTTTTGCACTGGCATCTGAACGACTACCCAAAGGTTCTGCCATCGTCACTTTACCATTGTTGCCAGTAACAGCCGCGGTACCGAATTCATAAATTCGTGAGCTACCATTAAAGAACCGATACACAGGTGTTACATTGGATTCCCGTGTGATGTGTGGCTCATACAAACGTTTTGTTTCATCAATCAATGCAGGTTGACTGAAATCACGCAACATATCGGTTGATACAATTTTAGCAAAATGAGGTATATGACACGCGGCACAATCCACTTTCGCTGTATGATTATCGATATCATTATTACCATGTGGTCGACTATTATGGCAGTTGGTACAAACAACTGGCACATCCAGATCAGTTGGTTGGAGATCAACCCCACGTCCAGCGATTCGATGGTTTTGAGTGGTATGACAATCCGTACACACAAGCCCAGCACCGCTTAGCTGAGTGGATGCCATATGCACATCAAACCAAGCACCTGGAGGTTCACGATGCGCTTCTTCTAAATCACCGCGTTTGTTATTACAGCCTCCTCCCGCATAGGAATGACAATTAACACAAGTACCTCGGCTTGGCGTTTTCTGAATATCGGTAATTGCCTCTAGAATTGACACCGACATTTTTTCTGCTGCAGGTGTAAAACGAAATGACCCATCAGTCTGTTGTTCAACTTTACGTTTATACGAATCAGAATGACAAACCAGACAATCGATATTTTCCAATTGAGCAGTCGTTGCGACGGGTTCGGGTTTGGCACCCATACCTGCATGACAGGTTGCGCAACCACCATCAACTTGTACGCCATCAAGATTGGTTAATATTCCTATAAAGTTAATATCAGGATAGCCACAGAAGTCATTGATGCCACCCAATTTACCGCCATGACTTATGTTAGTCACATGCGGCGCCGGCCCCTGTAGTTGATAGTGCACCGAACTATGCGCCTCATGTACTTCCGTTTCGTGACAGCCAATACAGGTTTTACTACCTTCGTACAAACTGTATCGACCCGCATGAGAGGTGTTAAGAACCGGCGGTGGATTACCTCCATCACTATTAATTACTGATATTTCCAAAATAGCAGGTGATGGATCTTCTAATCCCAGACTATCCGTAACAATAAGTTGTACTAAGTAGGTTCCGATAGTGCCGAAAGTTATGTTTCCGGGTGTTTGCACCAATTGATTGGGCACCGCGCCATCAAAATTCCAACGATACGTTAGAGGTGTATTGTTGTCTGGATCATTTCCGCTAGCGTTAAAGAAAACAGTCTGTCCAATTTGAATTGTCATGGATCCTACCGCTGGTGAAATAATACTGCCATTAGGCGCCAAGTTAACGGTCGGATTGTTGTCTTCAACAACATTCACGAATACTGTCGCAGGTGTTAAATCACTTGCTCCGAGGGAATCAGTCACTGTTAAACTTATATTATAATTACCGGGGTTGTTAAACATTACCGTGCCTGGATTTTGGATCACCGCATTGGACCTAACACCGTCAAAATTCCAGAAGTAGCTCAATGGCAGATTATTATCCGGATCACTTCCCATTCCGCTAAACACAACTGATTGTCCGGCATTAATCGTCAAAGAGGATACTTCAGGCGATGTAATGTTGCCAATGGGTGCCAAATTAACGGGTGGATTATTGATTTCTATGACATTCACTAACACTATTGCTGGTGTTACATCACTTAAACCAAGCGAATCGGTTACGGTTAGACGTACGTTGTAAACACCAGGATTAGTAAATTCTACAGAGCCTGGATTTTGTGACGCAGCATTCGCCGCAGCACCATCAAAATTCCAAAGGAAACTCAATGGCAAATTATTCTCAGGATCGTTCCCAGCCCCATTAAAAAAAACAGACTGCCCTTCTTCAATGGTTATAGACGATCCAGCGGGTGATGTAATAATGCCATTAGGCGCCAAATTGACAGTTGGTGTTTCATCATTTTCAGAAACAATAATTAATCTAGTTGCAGGTGTTAAATCACTGGCTCCCCTTGAGTCTGTCACAGTTAATTGAACTCGAAAAGTTCCTACATTGTTAAACCGGACAGATGCCGGACTTTGAGTAGACGCATCTTGTGCAACTCCATCAAAATCCCAGTGATAAGTAAGTGGATAATCGCCATCGGGATCTGTTCCCGCGCCAGAGAATCTAACACTTTCACCAGCGATTAATCTAACTGTTTGTGCAGGTAATACAATTCGTGCATTGGGGCTAGCATTGCTGGTCGCAGGCGGATTGTCGCCATCGCCATCGCCATCATTATTATTGTCGCGATCTGAGTCATTGTCACTTTCAGAGTCACCGTCTCTGTTATTATCTGAACGGTCCTCTTCATCGTCTTCATCGTCTTCTTCATCATCACGATCTTGTTCGCGACGGTTGTCTCGATCTGCCTTACGCTCGATATTGAGATCATCATTTGCATTTACTTGAGAAGAATCCTTTGTAATAGGATCACACGCTGATAGCAAAGAAATCAATAAAATGAATGAAAAACTGAATAAACAACGGGATAAAAAAACTGGAAAGAATAATTGTCGGGCACTGCGTTGCATTTCACCACCTCCCTAATCTGTGTAAATAATTTATTAAACTCTATGAATTTATTTTATACACTGACTTATTGTTATTATTCTAATAATCATACTACAGAAACAGAATATTATTAATTACTTTTTAACAATTTCTAGCGTGTTATTTTAAAACCACAGAAAACAGTTTGTTAAGTGCTTTACAATTTTTATCAAGTTTATTTGTATCGAAGCACAATCACTGCATGGCTTATCACTTAAATTAATTTATACAATAAATATTTCGAATAAGGATGAATGATAAAGTATTCAAAACTAATGATAGGAAAATTTCTTCACAACAAACGAATGAAAATTCGTGAATTCTCCATGTGAGATTTCTTATTCAAAATTATTGGTTTAAGACTAGTCTGGCCAATAAATATTTCGTATCATAATATTCTTTATTTATTAACGAGGCTTTTATTGTGAACCTAGAGCTCATCAGCTTTAAAATTTGCCCCTTTGTGCAACGCGCAGTTATCACACTAATGCACAAAGGCATTTCCCACAAGGTGACTTATATCGATTTGGCCACGCCACCTGATTGGTTTAAACAATTATCCCCTTTTGGAAGAGTGCCCTTATTAAAGGTCAATGATAAAGAGGTAATTTTTGAATCCGCAATAATTGATGAGTTTTTGGATGAAAGTTTCCCAGGAACCTTGCTACCCATTGACCCGCTACAACGTGCAATTGATCGAAGTTGGATAGACTTTGGGTCTAACTTAATTTTGGATTTTTCTGGATTGATCCATTCAACAAATGAAGAACAATTTAATCAGAAACTGAATGCAGTCAAAAGTGAGCTTGAATGGTTAGAAAACAGATTGGGAGTTGGGCCTTTTTTTAACGAAGAAACCTTTTCACTAGTGGATATTGCTTATGCGCCGCTATTCATGCGAACCAAATTATTAAACTTAAACGAAACACTCTTTCCTAACGAGAATTACCCGAAAACAGCTGCCTGGTCTGAAAAGCTGTTAGCAATCCCCGAGCTTGAAGGATCAGTGGTAGATGATTTTGAGACTTTATTAAAACGCCACATACAAAATAAAGCACCCTATGCAGCAACACAAATGAAATTATGACACAACTTAATAATTACACATTTATTAAAAAAATAACGATTCTTAGTTACTCAATAAAATCAAGAATACGTTTTTGATTTTCAGGGAATGTAAATATTTCATTATGATTTGTTTTTAAAACAGCAATTGATTTTGGATGAAACGCACGTTTAAACAGTTCGACAGAATGATACGGCCTGATTATTTTATCATTCTCACCATGTAGAAATAATGTAGAAATTGGCGCAAGTTGGGAAATGTAATCCAAAGGTCGATAATCATTGTTAATACTTAGCGATACAGGCCATTGGAATAACCAGGAAAACCAATAACTGTCCAAAAAATCTCGAGTTACCGATCTATAATCGCTAAAGGCAGAAATCGCAATAAAACTTTCTATTTGGCTTTTGTTTTCATATCGGCTTACAGCATAAATACCCATACTTGCACCGAGACTGTGCCCCATTATGACAAGTTTACTTTTGTCATCCATTTTATCAGTCACGAAGTGAATCGCCGCATTGATGTCACTCAAAACACCTTCTAAATTTGCACTGCCTTCAGATTTTCCATAACCACGGTAATCGACGATATATACTTCATAACCGTATTCCGGTAGCCAGGAAACAAAACCAAGATGCCGGGAGACATTTTTTGTGGTGCCATGTAGATAGAGTATGGTTTTCTTTGGTTTTAAAGGATTTGATGTTGAGGGAAGATACCAGCCATGTAATCGGGTACCGTCTATTGAGGAAAAGAAAATGTCCTGCTTAATTGTGTCTATTTTCTCTGGTACAGGTTCATGATTTTGTTGAGGCCGAAAAATCATGGATGTGCATGCCATCAGGGTGTAACTAAGAAAAATTACAACAATCAGCGTTAAAAAGGGTTTCTGCGACTGACTAAACAAACTATTCTCGAGTAACTAGCACATCGGTAGTAGGATGCAACGAGTATTTACTTACCTTACTTAATGAAAAGAGTAGGAAAAACTCCCAATTGGAAACCTACAACAAAAATTAGTTCCACTTAACTAGTCGACATGATATATGACATGCTTTAGTGGCATTTATCATCTAGGGTGTAAAAGGAACAAAATCCCCATCTACAATCGTGTCTGGTAAAGTCTGATTAAACAAAACATAATTTTCAGGGATATTACTCACTTTTATATTTTCAAAACTGGTTGGCGCACTATCTCCGCTCAAATATATCACTGCGCTACTCGCATTAATAAATGTCAAATCTTGATACGATCCATTAGCCAAGTTATTCAAAGATAAGCCGTAACGGCCCCCTGTCACAGTAATATTACTCAAATTCGGATCCGCGTTATCCCCACTGACGCTAATCGCATCGTAGTTGGACGCGATACTGGTCACGATTACATTAGACAGGATAGGCGAGACATTGCTAATACTAATCGCATTCCATTGAGTTTGATCAATCAGCAAATTAGACACGATGACATCACTGCTGCTAAGCAGTAACGCCGCGTTACTGCCCCGGGCATAACGCAATTCCATGTGATTGAGATTACCGGTACTGCCATTATTAAACTGCAAATACAGCCAATCACCCGGTTGCGCCGGACTCGTTTCACCGTCTTGGTTGCTATCCCCCCCAGCACTGTCATCTTTAAAGCTAGTAAAAATAACAGGTTCGGCTTGACTGCCTACGACGGATAAGTTGCCGCCATTATTAACATTGAAGTAACCACTCGATTCAAACTTCACCACCGTACCCGCGTCTATCGTCAAATCCCCACCCGATTGAATCGTCAAATTAGTGAGTAACCAAACACTGCTGCCATTGTTCAAAGGATCGGGTGACAAGGTATACGGCTGGTTGAATGAACCACTGAGTTTCACATAGGTAACCGGTGTGGTTTGATCCGTTACGGTCACGTCATTCACGAAATTAATACTGGCCGGCAAGGTTTGCGAATACAGGACTATCGGCTCCGGCGTATTAGCCACACTGATGCCATTAAAACTGGTGGGTATACTGTCGCCCGTTAAATAAATGGCAGCAGTGGTTGCATTAGTAAACGTAATATCTTGGTACAAACCGTTGGCTTTGTTACTCAAAGACAAGCCGTAACGGCCCCCTGTCACGGTAACATTACTTAAATTCGGATCTGCACTTTCGCCACTGACAGATATCGCATCATAGTTAGTGGCCACACTAGTCAGCGTAACGTTTGATAAGGTCGGTGAGACATTATTAATTTGTATCGCATTGCGTTCATTTTGGTCTATCACCAAATTAGACACCGTGACATCGCTGCTTTCAATTCCCATAGCCGCATTACTTCCACGGGCAAACCGTAATTCTGTAAAATCCAACTCCCCTACGCTACCATTGCCGAACCAAACATAATTCCAGTCACCCGGTTTTGCGGTACTTACCGCACCATCCACATTGCTGTCACCGCCGGCCGTGTCATCCTTAAAACTAGTGAGAATGACAGGTTCAGACTGATTCCCCACTGTTGTTAAGCGACCACCGTTATATACATACAAGTAGCCATTTTCTTCAAACTTTACAATCGTTCCGGCTTCTATCGTTAAGTATCCCTGATCAAAAATACTTAAGGTATTCAGTAACCATACACTATTACCATTGTTTAAGGGATCGGGGGAAAGCGTATAATCACTATAGAGTCCGCCACTGAGCTTGATATATGTCACTGGTGTAGCTTGATCCGTCACGGTCACATCATTTGAAAAATCAATACTGGCCGGCAAAGTCTGTGAGAAAAGTATGATTGGCTCTGGACTGCTGCTCACACTGATGCCAGTAAAACTCGTAGGAGAGCTATCGCCAGTTAAATAAACCGCGGCTTTGTCCGCACTGGAAAACGTTAAACCCTGGTACAAACCATTAGCCTTATCACTCAATGACAATCCATAACGACCACCTGTCGCAGTAATATTATTTAAACTTGGATTCGCATTTTCACCACGAACAGTAATGGCATCGTAATTCGCGTTTACGCCGGTTATGGCAATATCAGATAACACAGGAGACGAATTTATTATTCCAATAGCTTGATATGCATTCTGATCTATTGTCAGATGAGATATGGTGACATTCGAAGTGTTTAATGATAAAGCACCGTAACTATTGCCTCCCGTATAACGCATTTCTGAGTAATTAATTGTTCCGGTTGTTCCCGTATCAAACCAAACATAATTCCAGTCACCCGGTTGTGCGGTGCTCACGCTTTCATCTCTATTAGAATCACCTCCAGCGGTATCATCCTTAAAGCTGGTCAATATGATCGGCTCAGGCTCGCTTCCACTCAAAGATAACTCCCCGCCACTGTAAACATAAATATATCCACCCGCTTCAAACTTAACTATGGTGCCGGCTTCAATTGTTAAATGTCCATTGTTGACAACACTCAAGTTACTTAACAACCACACACTATTACCATTGTTTAATGGATCAGGAGATAATGTATAGGGCTGACTGAAACTGCCACTGAGCTTTACATAAGTCACTGGGCCTACTTGATCCGTTACAGAAATATCATTTGCAAAATCAATGCTTGCCGGTAACGTTTGTGAATAAAGTATTAATGGTTCGGGGCTGGCATTAACACTGACATCGGTAAAACTCGTCGGAGCGCTATCCCCAGTTAAATAAACGGCTGCGGTGGTTGCACCCGATAGTGTTAAGCCCTGATACTGTCCCTTGGCTTTATCATTTAATGACAAGCCGTACTTACCACCAGTAGAGGAAACATTTTGTAATAGTGGATTAGCGTTTTCTCCACTTACCAAGATCGTTTCGTAATTCGTTATTGAACTGTTTATAGTAACGTTTGCTAAGTTTGGCGAGGAATCAATAATTCGAATAGTTTGATAAACATTTTGATTAATTTTCAAATTTGATACCAAAACATCATCGCTTAGTATGGATAAGGCACCTCTGCCGCTACTGCCAGCGTAATTCAACTCGGCAAAATTAATATTGCCAACGCTACCCTTATCGAACCACACATAATTCCAATCCCCGGGCTGCGCAGTACTCTGCTCCCCATCCCCATTGGAATCGCCACCAGCGGTGTCGTCTTTGAATCCAGTCAAAATTACTGGTTCAGCCTCGTTGCCTAGTACTGATAATTTCCCCCCGTTGTATACGTACAAGTAACCGCTAGGCTCAAACTTTATCACTGTGCCTGCTTCCACACTGAGCTCAGCTTGGCTTTGAATGCTTACTGCATTTAATAACCACACACTGCTTCCAGTATTAAGTGGATCGGGTGTTAAAGTGTAAGACTTGTTCAAATTACCGCTGAACTTAAGGTAAGTTACGGGAGCGACTTGATCACTTATTGTAAAATCATTGGCAAAATCAATGCTGGCGGGTAGTGTCTGCGAGAAAACAATTAAGGGTTCTGGGCTATTGTTCACGGTAACACTGTCAAAACTGGTGGGCGCGCTATCACCGGTAAGATAAACCGCTGCCAAGTTTGTATCAGATAAACTCAATCCTTGATATACACCTCTCGCTTTATTATTCAATTCCAATCCGTACCGACCACCATCTGTGGTTATATTTGTCAAACTTGGATTTGCGCTCTCACCGCTCACAACAATTGCAGCATAGGAAATATTTTCACTGCGCACAGAAATGTTAGATAAACTTGGAGATGCGTTATTAATATTTATCGCTGTTCGTGCAAAAGAATTTATAACAACATCTGTTACTTCGACATCTGAGCCTGCGAAGGAGAGAACACCATACCCATTACTGCTGTCGCCGTATCTGAATCCTGCATTTTTTACGTTGCCGGTACTGCCATCGTTAAACCGAATAAACCCCCAATCTCCAGGCGCAGGACTTGTGTCTGTGCCATCAGCATTGCTGTCTCCATTAATGGAGTCATCTTTTATCGATGTGAATAGAACCTTTTCCCGAATACCCGATTTACCTAGTACCGACAATCTTCCATTTTGTGCGACTGATATTGATCTACTGGCATCAAGCTTTATGACTACACCGGCTTCTATCGTGAGTGAAAAATTATCAGGAATAGAAAATGATCGCTTTAGGATGATGGGCGCATCCGCCAATGTCCAACGAACATTATCTGCATTGGCAAAGATATTTGTGTTGCCTTCAATGACAGTCCCAGCAGGAACACTGGTCGCATTATTGGGATTCGTACCCGCAGCAATTTCATGGGCATCATAATAAGTATCGTTATCAGAATCTGGATTCGTTGGAGACGTTAAATGAATCACGATTTCGTCGTCATCTGATAATCCATCACCATCAGTGTCGATTGGTGGTTCGTTTACAGTTAGTGTCATACTTGTCTGTTTTCCCAATGCCTCAATGGTAATTAGCGCTGTGCCAGCCGACAACGCAACGAACTCTCCCATTGCACTAACACTCAATACCGTTGTATCACTGCTTTGCCAATTAGTAATTTGATCACCCGGAATATCGTCGCGGGAACTGTCACTGTAAACAGCCGCCAATTGAAACTGCCCCACATCATCTACGTCTAAGCTTTCAGGTGGATTATTCAATTGTATTTCACTGAGTATCACCTCAGTGCTTGCAGGAGATACCGTAATTGTTAACGTTGTTGATAAGCCAAGTGCCGTTGAGGTCACTTCAACCGTGCCTGCTGACAATGCGGTAACCAAACCCGCTTCGTTGACACTTAAAACCGCATCATTACTTACCGACCAGGTAATTTGATCTGCCGCGATAAGTTCTGAATCGTCATCTGAATAAAACGCATCAAGTATCAGCTGTTGCTCTTGCCCAATAGTCATCCCGGCATTTGCATCTCGAAACTCGATTGAATTTATCCCCGATTCGCCGACTGTTAGATCTACAGTAACTTCCACACTAAATGAAGGTGCAGCATTGGGTGCAGCTTTAATAACAACTTGTGCATTTTCCGGTAATACGGCGGGCGGTTTGTATGTTCCATTATCATCTATGGTACCTACAACATCATTTCCACCTTTGACGTTGTTAACTGACCAGATTATTGAGGTATTGTTTAGACCTTGTAATGAACTGCCAATAGCAAGCTCCTGTGACTCACCAATGACTAATGTTCCTCCGCCTTCGGGTTTACTAATTATTGCAGGTAAGGTTAAATCGAGTGTTACTGTGGGTTTTAAGGTAATTGCAATGGCTCTGGTTTCTCCCGCAGATAGTGGCTCAATATTCACAAGACCATCGTAGATTTTTTCACTGCTCGCATAACCGCTACCACTAAGGGATAACGCTTTTCCTGGTGCAACGCTAATTGTGATCGCCTGTGTTGTATTGAGCAACTCACCCACTTTTAACACATCACCATTTGAATCTTTTAACTCAATACTCAAGCTGGTTAACTCAGGAATGGCCTGGGCCACAGACTCCTGGTTGATAGCTCGACTACCTACACTCTTTAATTTCGGTGGTGAAATTATTAATAGTGTTTCATTTGAATCATAAGAAGTGCGCTCATGACCACAGCCAATCATTAACATTAAACAAACAGCCGCAATAAACAGACAAAATAGTTTCTTAAATCGGTAATCTTTATGAGAGTTTTGATTCATTTTTACGTAACCTGATATTTTCTAATTTGACTTCTTAATAAAAGCCGAATATTTATTTTTGTTATAATTTAAAATTCCTGACGATACCCTATCATTGCTACCCATTGTTCTCGATCTCTTAAGCGCTGAATTGTTGTAAGACCAATAAAAGCAGATCGTCCTTTAGGCAACAAAACTTGGCCATTAAAACTAAAGGTAAAATAGTTTGGATCAACATCTTGCATGTCAAATGAGAATTTATTTCCATTAATATCACTTGAGAAATTTGCGGTTATCTGATCCCCCGCCTGTTGAAATTCGTGAATCCAGTTTGCAGAGATTTGTGGAAGAAAAACTCCCCAAGGGAAAGAATACGTTGCAGACACAGTTGCCTTGATATCACTAGTCAAACTACTGATATTTTGTTCATTCACATGCAGATTATAAGCTTTGGCATTTTTTTCCGTATAAGCATCGAGTGATGAGGATTGATAATTCAACGCACCGGTGATTCCAGCGTTGTAACCCATCATGATATGTCGATCATAACCACCACTTAAATTAAATCCAATTTGATTACCGCTGGTTGTTGCATTGGCTATTTCATTAACAGGACCGGTATCCAATTGGAAATTGATTGAACGCGACATATCGATATTATGCCTTGTACCTTGAAACGAAAATTGTAAATAGGTATTTTGATTGAGAAAATGTGAACCATACACAATAAACTGTGCCATTGAAGCGCTGATATCACTGCCAGGGTCACTTAGTGCCAATTCACTCGTTGTATAGTTAGATGCCAAACCGACGAAAGTATTGGTATGTAACCGATAATCAAATCCGAGCAATATGGCTTTTGAACTATCATCAAACCCCATTTCTGTATTTGTTTCAATGTGCTCACCGGAAGCCATCGAAGCGTTTAAATAAGCACTCAATTTATTTGAGAGTAAACCGCCTTCGTCTTGGGCATTATTACTTTTTTTATTATTCCGATACGCTTTAAACCGGTAACTGTTTACAAGTGTTCGGGTGCCTTTTCGTAAGGCGGCCAATCGCATGTTGATACCATTTTGGCCAGGTGAAATCGGTGGACGTGATATGCCGGTGTTATTCGATGTTGTATTTTTTGCACTTAGTTCACTAATGATTATAGATTTTTGCTCTGGCGTTCCTCGCGTTTCGTCAAGATAAAACTCGCACAAGGCAAACAATGTTTGCTCTTCGTCTGATTCCGAATTTGGAATATCAGGACAAGCAGTTTCGAGGGCTGTTGCTAAACTAAACTCTGGTGAATTTAATGGCGCAGAAACTTGCACAGATAACTCAATGTCTTCTGCACACCAAACGTTCTGCACTAAAAGGATTGAGACAAAAAGACTGGTAAATAAATAATAAACAGTTTTTTTTGATTTCACTTTGAAACGCTTCTTTTATTTAGTTTTAATTAAGTATAAATAATTCAAGCAACCTGTTAACGAATTTTAACTGGAAAAACTCAACGTAAAATATATTTGGCAGGTTTTATATTCGGTTAAATTAGTTAGCGCGTATTCAGGTCTAGCGCCATTCCAATGGCGAATGTTTTATTGGATTATTTTCAACCAAATTACATTGAAATATGACTCGAATAACCAATAATACAGCCCACGAAAGCGTTAAAATTTGGATTAAATGATCAATTTTCAAGCGCATCACTTGATATATCACAATCTTCACCGAACATCATTAAATGCTAATATAATTTGGTTAATACGTTCACAATCTGGAATTTCTGATATGAATGCCCGACTCGTTTTTTTAGGGGTTAGGTAGTAATCTCCCTCCTTGGCAGATAATGAATTTATCCTAAAGAGAAAATGTTACCTATGATATAAATCACAGAAATATTTTTAATTCGGTAATCGTTATTAAGCACGATTGGTTTTAAAGCTCAAAAAAGAAATACTTTATCAAAATCATTATCATTCTGATTCAGAAGATTTCGGCAGGAAAATATTAAGATGCTATGACTCGCCCCTCTCCCTCGCCTCTCATAGTCAGCCATTTATTTTTCTTGCCTCTCCAACTTTGTTTCTTCATCAAGTTATATCCTTCTTCAATCGTAATAAGGTCTGAGAACGATATCACTAAGCTTGAAACGGTTTTTTGTGAATAAATTTTAACTAAATTGGGGCTAGAAATCCCTTTATTTGGAAAGTAGTGACCCATTTTATGTTTATTGAATGATAATACTGGTTGTATTCTTAACACATTCTCTAAAATGTCATAACCAACTCTTTTATCTAAAAAAATACTATAATTCGTCAAGCCACTCTCGTTTTGCTCGGAGCAAGTTATTTAAATGCGTATTAGAACCAAGCTCATTTCCGCTTATCTCGGCATAGCAATCTTATTTTCATGCATCGGTTTTTACGGAATTGATTATACAGCGCGTGTTGGAGAGCATTTCAAAGATCTGGAATCTGACACAATTCCCTCATTAATTGCTCTAATGGATATCATCGCGGCAACTCGCCAAGCTTCAATTAAAGCTTTGGAGTACCACAAACAAGGTAATCCAGAAGACCGAGCTAAAACCCTCGAGGCTGTACAAAAAATAATTATCGGTTTGGATTCATACAAATCCACAATGGTTAATCAGGCTCCTGCACAAGCTCAACATTTATATGGGAAAATTGATAATTTTGTTCTAAAAATTAAAGAGTATTTAGCAAACACTGATACTAAAGCCGCGTCGATAAAAACCATTTTTGATTTGGAAAAACAGATTCACGATGTAAGGCGTGAGCTTATTCATGCCTTATATCCTTTAATTGATACAGAACGACAAGAGTTTCGCACAGCAGCAGACAATACCTATTCTCACATAGCTAACGCCTCTACCGTGTTGTTGAGTGCTATTATCGGCGTGTTACTGATCTCTTTACTGGCAGCTTTTTTTGTTGGGAGATCTATTGTCAATCCAATTAACACGCTCAATGCAGCCGCTCATCATGTTGCGGAGGGTGATTTAAAACAAGAGATTATTGTTCGCTCAACCGATGAAATCGGTGAACTAGCCGCTTCTTTTATGCATATGAAAAATGAATTAATAAAACACCATGAAAAGTTAGAAGAATTAGTTAAAGAACGAACTGTCGCCTTAGAAAATAGTTATCAAGAATTAGAATCATACAGTTATTCAATAGCACACGACCTGCGTACGCCGCTACGATCAATTATCAGCTTTAGTCAAATTGTAATGCAAGATGCCAGTGACAAACTAGACGGAGAAAATGTAGATCATTTAAGACGTATTGTAAAATCTGCATCACACATGTCTGAGCTTATTAGTGGTATTTTAGAACTTAGTCGTCTTTCAAGAACTGAAATGGAGTTTGGCGAAGTTAACCTGAGTGAGATAAGCATAGAAATTAGTAAAAACTTGCAAGACTCAAATCCCGTTCGAAATATTGATTGGCAAATTCAACCTGATTTAAAAGTGATGGGAGATCGGCAATTGCTGCATATCGTATTGAGTAATTTGCTTGGCAACTCGTGGAAATTTACCCAAGAAAAATCCCCAGCAATAATTGAATTTGGAATTACCCAGATGGGCGACGAAAATGTCTATTATATACGTGATAATGGTATTGGATTTGAAATGACTTATGTCGATCAAATATTCGGTTTATTTAACCGGCTTCACCGATCAGAGGAATATGAAGGCACTGGGATTGGTCTAGCAACAGTCAAACGAATTTTAGAACGCCACGGTGGCTGGATAAAAGCCAAAAGCGAACAAGGCATAGGAACCACGATATATTTCTCTCTATCTCAAGCTGCGAAACAATTGAATTGATAAACCTCTTTAAAAATTATTGGAAAACTGTGCGATAGGTCACAAGTGTTTTTCAACAACTTTGGCATACTAATCCTAAATCAACGAACAACAGGAGCTGCTTATAGAAAACAAAATAAATCAGAATGTTAATTAATGGCTGGCTACAAACCCTCCTCCTCCCTCATCTCATGTAGTCAGCCATTTAACATCAGTGACATCACCCACCATCCTATTCAAATTCAAACAAAAACCACTATCATTTAATTCTAATAATTCCTGACAAGTTTTCTGAGTTATTTATATTCCATCACCTTCATGATGAAACCAATTAATTTCTCGAAATAAATATTTAACTATTTCAAATATGCTAGATTATCGAGTCTATTAATATAACGATAGGAGGATCTCTCACATGCAAAAAATCTCTCGCATATTATTACTGAGCAGCATATTTATCATACTGAGTAATCTTTTTGCTTGTCAGCACGATGAGAGCACAGAGCCAGAATCACAGCCATCTACCGAAAGCCCAACGAACAACAGTTGGGATACTGGAAAATGGGATCAAGCCGTTTGGAAATAATTAGAATATGAAGGAGATTACAAGTGACTGTTCGAGTTAAAATTCTTTTAGTTTTATTGATTTTTGTTTCACAAGTTAAAGCAGCTGGCGATTCTGTTACCCATGTATTCAGTGCTGGAGACACCATTAAAGCAACTGAAGTTAATGCCAACTTTCAAGAGCTCGCTGATCGCATAAACGCGCTCGCAACTGCGAATGGTCTTGCTCAAACCTATAGTTATGCAGACTATACAACAGCAACGTCTATAACAACGAAAAAATTTCAAATAAGTAACGATGGTATGGGTTCACATGATACAGAGACCATGGACTACACACGCAATGGCTCAGAAACAATTGTATTACGTAAACGGCTTAGCGGCGGAGAAAGTGGCACGTTGACCCAGTGTGTTCGATTGACCTATGAGCGCTCCACTCAAGGCGTGGATTTTAAAAAATGGGATTCATTAACTGATGAGTGCACAACGTTGGCCGCAACTTATACATTAACCGAAGGCATTCGAGTACTTGATGGTAACATGGTAAAAGGGATTCCCTTTGGTGGAGGATTTGAAACGGTTATTACCGCCGGTGATGCCACAAATACACGTTGGGGTAATGACATATCAACGGTATTAGGTACAGAAGATGTGACACTAACGGTTAATGGAACAAGCACGACATATCCAAACTGTTTAAAAGTCTATCGAGATAGACTGTTTGCCTCCTGGGGTGATGCATATCGTCGAACATCCTGGTTTTGCGAAGGGATGGGGGTGGTGAAAATGATTGAGACTCGACTACGTGCATCCAGTGGAATACATTCTCGTAAACGTGAACTTTATGCAACTAACTAATACTTATTAAATAAATACGCTGAAAAAATACGTTGCGATATACAGAGATAATCGAAGTCACATAAAATGATTGAAGCATTTTTTTTGGTATTAATTAGTCTGACTAAGTTTGTCAGGTAATTGGGTTGATATAAGATGATACTTACGTGTCATCCTATGTCATTGTAACCCGATCTAAAATCTGATGATAACATTTGACGTTTTAGGAAAGACTTTTACTACTAATCGGGACCCATATTATTAAGGTATAAAGCATTGAGATAACTCAATTTTCGCCACAAAAATCGGCTAAAGTAAATAAATCAAATAATTACCGCTTACTCTCTCTTTTGCTACCACGATTTCTGTTCTACTTCAAGCCTCGAAGATCACTTATTATACTTTTGGATTACATGATTTTATTCTATAATCCGTTCGCTAAAAAAAATAATGCCGAATTATTATCTGAATCCAAAACGGATGTGTGAAGTACACAACAGATAAAAACAATAATCCAAATATAATAATAAATAATTTAAATTAGTTGAGAAAAAGAAAAATGCATGTATTAAAGTTGTTGCTTGTTGGCGCTTGTTTGGTTTTGTTACAAGCTTGTGGCGATGATAAAAAAGTTGAGCCGGGTACAACAGACCCGGTAAAGCAAAGCCCTACCTTTATATCTCCTGATAAAGTCAGCGTTTCAGAAAACAATACGACTATTATTACGGTGCAAGTTAATAATAGCGTCAACAAAGACCTGACGTTTACGATTATTGGTGGCACCGACGCCAATTTGTTTGATCTTGACAGCGAAAATGGTGTTCTAAAATTTAAAACTGCACCTGATTTTGAAACACCCGACGATACCGATGAAAATAATACCTATCAACTCAGTATTGAAATCAGCGATGGTGAGTTGAAATCTGAACAAACTTTTCTAATTACTGTAACTGATATAGAAGAAGAGCCAACTGTAGATAATCAACCAACTGCTTATACAGATACGATTATTAAAAGCGAAGATGATGCTGCTGATTTTAATAATCTACTCGACAATGATACTCACGCCGAGAACACTGAAATTAGGATTAGTGAAATTGACGAAACATCAGAAGCCGGTGCATCACTGGCAATATTAAACGATACCACTGTCCGCTATATTCCCGTCTTAAACTTTTTTGGAAGTGATAAATTTGAATACACTATTACTGACACGGCAGGAAATACTTCCTCTACAACCGTTAACTTAGTTGTTACACCTGTTAATGACGCTCCGGTTGGGGAAGAAATGTCACAAAATACAAATGAAGATTCCGTTTTAGATATTTCCCAAGACGTGGTTTTGCAAAACGCATTGGACCCAGATGATACCGAGCTTTGGATTTCACGCGTAGCACCATTGAGCGAAAATGGTGCCCAAGTTACACTAAGCCAAGACGGAAGTATAATTTACACACCCGTAACTAATTTTTCCGGACCAGATAATTTTTCCTATTGGATTCGAGATGATGAAGATTTGGAAAGCACTGCAGTAAAAATACGGGTAGAAGTTAATCCAATCAATGACCGACCAATAACAGTTAATGACAACGTTTCAGGAACTGAAGACGAACCATTGGTAATTACCCCATACAATTTGTTGGAAAATGATTCAGATCCTGATGAAGATTCTGTATTGATTATATCTAGGGTAACTGGCATAAGTGCCGAATTAGGTACGTTAGAACTACAGAGTAATGGCAATATTCTTTACACGCCTCAAGATAATTTTAATGGTTTAGACAGCTTTAAGTATTGGATTAAAGATTATCAAGGCGCCGAAAGTGTTGCTGCGACAGTGAGCATAAATGTAAGTAGCGTTAACGACAAGCCAGAAAGTAAACCTGATGTTTTTGCCACAGAAGTCGGTTCGAGTATAGAGCTTGGTGATTTAAGCACAAACGATATTGATGTGGATAACGACAATTTGTCAGTCACTTGGGTCAGCAGTTCCAGTGAAAATGGTGGATCGATTAGTAAAATTTCAAATGTAAATTGGACTTATCAACCCGCTGCAGACTTTTTTGGCACAGACAACTTTAACTATAAAGTCAGCGATGGAAAATCTGATCCAGTGGAAGGAATCGTAACTGTCTATGTCAATGAGCCAGGTAACTATGCACCTGTTGCCACTGACGATAATCGAGAAACGCAAGAAGACTCTTTTCTGGAGCTAACATATTTACTAGACAATGACAGTGACCAAAATGGCGATGACATTTGGATATCTACAGTAGGTACTCAATCTGAAAAACTGGGTACCGTTGAAAAAATTAACAATACAACCCTTAAATATACTCCCGCAGAAAACTATTATGGAGAAGATTCGTTTGCTTACTTTATTACAGATGGTAAAGGGGGGGTAGATAGTGCAACGGTTATCATCAACGTACTGTCTGTAAACGATAAACCTCAAGCATACAATGATGTTGTTACAACAAATGAAGATGTCATATTAACTATTCTTTCCAATGAAATTCTTAGTAACGACACTGATGTTGATGATGAAACATTGTGGATTTCTCGTATTGATGAAACCAGTGACAAGGGTAATTCTGTAGTTTTAAACCCTAACGGTAATATAACATTTACACCGACCAAAGATTTTTTTGGCACTGATTCGTTTGGTTATTGGGCTAGAGATGATGAACAAGCCGAAAGTCCAATTGCTATTGTAGAAGTCCAAGTTGCACCGATAAATGATCCTCCAAGCGCTAAAGATGACCAAGCGAATACCGACGAGGACGCAGCAATTACATTCTCTCGGGATGATTTAGTTGGCAACGACGATGACCCGGATGACGAACCATTGTGGATTTCTAGAGTGGATACCAGTAGCGTAAATGGTGGCTCAGTCACCTTAAATGACGACAATAGCGTTACTTTTACGCCATTAGAAAATTATTATGGTGCCGATAGTTTTCGTTACTGGGCTCGTGATGCTGCATTAAGTGAAAGTGGCGCCGCTTCTGTTTTTATGACGATTACATCAGTCAATGATGCTCCCACAGTTAATAATGATACGGGGACAACGGCTGAAGATACATCAGTAAATTTAGCCAACCTGCTCGATAATGATGAAGATGTTGAAAATCATGATTTTTGGATCTCAAGGGTTGACGACACATCAAGCGAAGGTGGTCAAGTTGTATTGGAACAAAATGGTAGTGTTAGTTACGCTCCAAAACAAGATTTCTATGGCGAAGATACTTTCAAATATTGGGCAATAGACAGTGAAGGTGATGAAAGTGTTGCAGCAATCGTCAATATCACTGTTGAGCCAATAAATGACAATCCAATTGCACACGCGGATGAGATATACATTGATGAAGATCAAGTAATTGATATAAATTCACTATTAGATAACGATGAGGATGTTGATGATCCTCAATTGTGGGTATCTCGAGTTGAAAATCCATCTGTTGAAGGTGGCTCAGTAATACTAACTGAATACGGTACTGTTAGTTATACTCCACCTCAAGAATTCTCAGGCACAGATAGCTTTTTTTACTGGGCACGAGATAGTAAAAATGCCGAAAGCGAAAGTGCCTTGGTTACCTTACATATTGCATCAGTTAACGATGCACCGATTGCCAATGACGACACAGCCAATGCCGCTCAAAATTCTGAATTATTGATTCGACATTTATTACATAATGATACCGATGTAGATAGTCATACTATTCGCATTTCTCGTGTTGATGAGTCGAGTAGTCAGGGTGGGCAAGTCAATGTAAATCAAAATGGTAGTGTGTCTTACACGCCAGCAAATGATTTCATTGGCAATGATAGCTTTTCTTATTGGGCAGAGGATGAACAAGGTACCGAAAGTCTAGCGGCTACGGTTGCAATTACGGTTAAAGCAGCTGTTGTTACCCTTTCAGAACAGACTGTTCCACTCACCAGAAAATACATCACTACTACGAATATTGAAAAAATCCACGTGGATGGAAACATTGCAGTGGTCATTGAAGGATACACACATGCGGCTGTTCACGTTTATGAAAGAAACACAGTCAGTGGAATTTGGAGCTATAAAACCGAATTAAGCCCTTCCCTGAGCAGCGCCTACGATAAATATGGAGCTGCTTCTGCGTTAAGTGGTAACACAGTAGTCATTGGAGCACGCGACTATAATGAAGGCGCTATTTTTGTGTTTGAACGAGATTCTCAAGGAAATTGGTCTGAGAAGTTTAATCGCACTACCACGACCTTATATGACACTCTTGGTGACAGCGTTGCAGTACAAGGGGATCAACTAGTTACAACTGGATCGAACGGTTACATTTTTTATCAACGGGATTCCTTTGGCAACTGGGATAGTGGAACCGTGTATGGCAAAGAATTTAGGGATAATTGGGGCGCCCCACAAAAAATTGCCATGAATAACAATCATGTCATTGTTACCAATTACAATGGTTTTTACTCGTACTCAATTCCCGGTAATAGTCCTAAAGAAATTAGTTATGCAGATAATATCAATGATCTGGAGCAAGAATTACTCTTGGTATCAGACGGCAATAGAATGTTTTTATTTGAAAAATCCACGTCATCGTCTAATCCCTGGCGGAACACAAATTTCATTAGTGATTTTTGGGGTGGTACCAGTGGGTACTCTAATTCCTTTCAATGCTCAACATGTTCTTACAGCATCACTGACACAAAATTACTAACCGCTATGCCAACATCCAACACCCAGATATTGGCAGCAACTCAGCCAGTTGATAAAAGTAGAGTTCTCAGAATATTCACCAGAGATTCCGCTGACAACTGGAATCAACAAGAACAATTGTTTGATAGTAGTGAAATTGAAGATCCATCATTTGGTAGTCAAATTGCTGCAAATGATGATCAAGCCGTTGTTTTGTCCCCCACCAATGACTTATTACATTTCTTGGACTTGGGTAATAACACCCCACCTCAAGCGAACAATGATATGTTAACAGTTGATGGCAGTAGTGTAGCAATATTACCTGTGTTAGCTAACGACATTGACAACGATGGACACAACTTATTATTAGCCGGCGTGCAATTTGAAACAACTGCCGGAGGATACGCGCATATAAATGCCGATGGAGAGCTGGAATACTCTGCGCCAAAAGGTTTTGTTGGAACAGATTTCATCACACAATACTTGGTTAGTGATGGACACGGTGGTCAAAGCTCTGCAAGTGTTACATTAAAAGTCTATCAATCACATTTGCAGCTTGATATAGAAGCAGGTCAATCAGTTAACGCGGTTAACTTAAGTGGACTAGTTATTGATTCCTTTAATGAAACCTCTGAAAATGGGGTGGAAATTATTCTCAACAATAATAATACCCTATCTTATACAGCACCTTTTGGTGACGAAAATTCCTCAGATAATTTTGAAGCAGTTTTAAGGGATAGCGCTGGACATTTATATCCAGTAACTGTTTCTATCAATATCACTGGTGATATACCCATTGATCCCAACCGTTTTTTGACAATGGTTAACGGACCTATTGAAGACAATGAATCAGCCAATGCGTATTACCAAGCAATCGATCCCTACGACCAAAAACTCACTTTAAACGATTGGAAAAAGGAAAATGGATTCACTGATTATGGTGCAGATTCTCATGCCATTTATCTAAATCAAGCCGACCTTGGTTTTGGTCGGGACATGTATATGATAATGAATAGTTTTTATGATCCTAATGGCAACATTGCCTCTTATGTTGATAATTATCCATCATTGGATGATGCCATTAACAAAACAAACATTATCGCAACTGTGGCCATGGAATATGGCACAGTAAAAGGCCCGTTTGAAAGTGAGCTCGTTGCAGAGAGTGGTAGTCAATCAGTCATTTCTGAAATCTCCATGCATTTACCCGCGGGTAAATATACTGTTGTTGCGGCCACCTATTACGAAGGAGAATCTTCCACATTTGATTTGGATTTACGACCAGGAATTGATTTTTCCGGGGAATGGGATCTTTATAGCGGCGGTGGTGGCCGAAATCCAGACTCCAGTTTAAATCGTCGATTTGATTTCACTCACGCAGAAGATGGTAATATCACTATCAGACTCGAACCTATTAGAGCGAGTATTGGTACGTATTTGTACCTCTTTAAACGCTATTCATCTGCAGAAAAAACAAATCGATTTACCAAGTTTTATGCATACGATCCTGAAGGTGCCCGTTTAAATTCTGCTAATTTGGATGGTCGCGGTGAAAAATTCCTACCAGGTGTCTGTCTTGTCTGCCATGGTGGAAACCCAAGTAAACTTCAATACGGAATATACCCAAAACACGGTGATACAGGCGCAGGTTTCTTACCATGGGATTTAGAAACCTATCAGTTTTCCGATGTCACTGAGTACACGAGAATTAATCAAGAATCGCAGTTTAAAATCTTTAACTCTAGAGTACTTGAAACTAATCCAACGCCCGCCGCAAAACAACTCATTGAGGGTTGGTATGGTGGTTCCAACTTACCAAATGCCACTGTCTTTGGCAGTTATGTACCACCTGCCTGGTTAGACACGACAGCTGATACCAATTTTTACCTGGATGTATTGGCGCCTAATTGCCGTATATGTCACGTGCAACGTTCAAATCATTTGGATTTTGCAACTAAGGATCGCTTTATGGGGGCATACACGTCTGACGCTGGTGACATAAGCCGACATATCATTTTTGATAAGGGTTTAATGCCCTTAGCAAAACGGACGTACGAAAATTTCTGGACTAAAGGATCAGGGACGAGTGATGCGGAAAAAATGGCAGACTACTTAAATGTAAATATTCAGACCAGAAAACCATTACACGAACCCCAGGCGGATATTGTCTTCTCAGGTGTTACTCATACGGGTTACCAAATTGATTTGGACGCTAGTGGAAGTACTTTTGGTGAGACCTTTAAATGGAAGTTATTGAGTAAGCCACTTGGCAGTAAGACAGTAATAGCCGAATCTGATACCGTTCATGCCAATTTTATTCCGGACAAAGGCGGTAACTATGAGATCGCTTTAGCAATCAGCGATACTAATGGTAATTCAAATGTCAAAACCATTACTATCCCAATTTCCAATGGATCTGTTGCCAATGGTTTAGTGGGCAGTGATTTATATGTGAGTTATGGTTGCTCTGGTTGCCATGGCGGAATCGCGGGAATAAAAGAGAAAACAACATTAACTCGCTTACAAAACGCCATTATTCATAAAGTACCTAGCATGAGTAATGTTCCTTTTTCATATGGGCATTTGCAGGCGATTACGGATGCAATGGCACAATAATCCAAATATTGATTAATTTCATATCCTTAGAAAGAAGAGGCTCAGTATTCCTCTTCTTTCTATTAATACCAACAAGTCTATCACTTTACGAAAGATTTCAAGCTATAAGCTTGCTTTGTATTGAAAAAGTTAAATCTTATGGGATGGTATTAAATAGGCCTGCGAAAAACAAATAAACTAATCTATAACCCGCTGTAATTCCAAATCTGCCCAACGAAGATGTTCGCTTAATGCCTGTCCCAACGTAGTTAATATGGCGATTGCAGCTGACGGATTTTCCTTTTCTAATTGCCGAAAACCTTCTTTTTCCAATACATAAAGTTCTGCTTTATGAGTGACTCTCGCATCTGCGGTTCTTGTTCCTGTTTGTAAGAAACAGACTTCACCAAAAAATGTGCCCGGACCAAATGTCGCCAGGCGTTTGTAATGATGAATTCCGTATGGCAATGTCGCATCAATCTCGCCAGACAAAACGATAAATAATTCATCTCCAGTTTCACCACTTTGAAACAGAACATCTCCGGCTGAAAATTCTCGTTTTTTTAACACCTTTGTCACATCTGAGAGTTCTTCTGGGGAAAGGTCTTTAAAAATTTCAATCTCTGCCAGTGTAAATCGTTTTTCAGGTGAATGATGTGGTTCACCTAACTTTTCCAATAACGTATTCTCTGCATATTCCAAGGCTTCATCGGCATCTATAAATGTTTTTATGGCAACAATTTTTCCATAAGGACTGATTTTTCGTAGGGTTTTTTCGACTTTTCTCCCTAATCCCTCACCACTGCGTACCGTAGAAAATATTAATTCACCGCCATGAGATTCGAGCCGGGATGCCATTTGCTGAAACAACTTAGCAGCACTTAGGTCCACCTGAGTTACCCGTCCCATATCGAGAATGATCCATACCGGACGGTCCAGGTCTTTTGTCATCTCCTCAAACAAACCATCTGCCGTTCCAAAAAATAAATTTCCTTGCAGCTCAAAACGAATTATTCGTTCACCGTGTTTAGCTAATAAGTCACGTGCTGCCTCCGTACGCCTTCGTAAGGAACACCGTTGTGCTACGGTTGTGCGATTGCGAATAACAGGTGCCTTAACTTGGGCATGAACAAATTGGAATATGGCAATTAATACCCCAACAGCTACCGCTACCATAAGATCATAGGTAACCGTTACAACCGTAACCAGCAAAGCAATTGCTCCGTCAACCCGCGTTTTTGAACGCCGCAACCAGGCAAGAATATCCCGCTCTAACATACCAGTTACTGCCACGTGCAAAATAATTCCAGCTAAAACGCTTATTGGCAAAAATGCAGCTACCGGCCCGATCAATATTATTAAAAATATAAATACGAGACCAGTAACTATGGCAACACCAAAGCCGCCGCCGCTATTAATGGCGACTACGGTAGCGCCAGTGCTTCCCGCACCGGACATACCACCAAACATGCCCGATACCATTTGCCCACAGCCCTGCCCTATTAATTCACGACGTGCATTGTGCCGTTTCCCAGTTGTCACATCAGCAACAACTGATGTTAATAAGGTATCGAGCGATGCAAGTACGGCCAGCGCCAAACTTGTAGCAATAATAATGTTCCAGGGCAAAATCATAAACAAGTCAGATGAGATGCCAACTGTGATGCTACCAGGCCCCGGCAGCTGACCGATTACCCAACTATTTTCAATTGGGCTAGTGGAAATCCAGCTAAATAAATAAAAGAATAATGTTCCAATAAATAACCCGGCAACCGTGCCAGGGATCAAAGGTAACCGCCGAGGAACAAAGCTCATCGCATAAAATGTAATTGCAGTAGTCAATAGAGGAATCAATGACCAATTTTCAATAATACTATTTAGTTGCGTTCCCATTGCGGGTTCCAACTGAGATAAAATCATGAGCAATGCCGAACCCGACATAAAACCCGCAACAACTGGATAGGGAATAAATTTTATCAAGCGTCCGCCATTAGACAGCCCAATAAGTATTTGAAAAATACCGCTGATTAATAAAATAATTACCAATACTTCTGGTAACAAGTCTGCTGAGAAACCTGAGGCCTGCAAACTTAGCATGGCGCCCCCAAGTAATACCAAGGTTGGGCCTGTTGGCGAACTCACCATGCCACAAGTACCCGCAAATATACCCGATGATAAACTTAAAGCTGCGACAGCAATGAGACCTGCTAATGCCCCAGTCGCTACATCTCCACCGAATTGGCTCCAAAGTGCAACACCAAATGCCATGGCTTGAGGGAGCATGACAGCAGCGGATGCAAGTCCTCCCCATAAGTCGCCGATTTTAAAATTCTTCATGTATAACTCAAGAATTTATTAATCAATCCAGTGCTTCTTCCAGACTCTGGCATAAGGTTTTAAGAATCGCGACACGCGCAAACCTTTTGTCATTACCGGGAATAATGTGCCAGCGAGATCCGTTGGTGCTGGTACGAGCTACCATTTCATTAACCGCCTCCTTGTAATCATCCCACTTTTCGCGGTTTCTCCAATCTTCGTCAGTGATCTTATATTGTTTCCAGGCAACTTTTTCCCGTTCTTTAAAACGTTTAAGTTGTTCTTCCTGGCTGATGTGGATCCAAAACTTGTTGATAACAGTACCGTGTTGGTACATTTGTTCCTCGAAGCTATTTATTTCTTGATAGGATCGCATCCATTCATAATCTTTGGCAAATCCCTCCACTCTTTCCACTAACACTCTGCCATACCAGGAGCGATCATAAATTGTTACATAACCCGCTTGAGGAATGTGACGCCAAAAGCGCCACAAATAATGTTGCGCAAGTTCTTCATCAGTCGGAGAAGCAATAGATATTGTGCGATATAGACGTGCATCCATCGAAGCGGTGATTCGACGAATGGCACCACCCTTGCCCGCAGCATCCCAACCTTCGAATACCGCAACACTAGAACGTTTCAAATTCCGGGCGGCCCAGGTTAACTCGCCCAAACGATTTTGATATTTTTTTAATTGACTCTTGTAATCTTTGTTGGAAAGCGATTCGGATAAATCGATTTGATCCAAAATGGTGACTGTCGCCGAACTCGCTTCTGGTGGTAATGGTCGGTGAATACTATCAGGCTCTCTGAATGAAATATTATGTTTGAGACGATGACGAATGGCATCGATAAGCGTCCTGCCCACGGTTAAATCTCGATACAGTTTACTGGACGCTTCAATCAGATACCATGGACTTTTACCACCATCAGTTTGGCGGATGGCCGCTTCAGAAACTTCCGCGAATCGATCGTAATGCTCTGCAAACCGCTGCTCTAAAGAGTCTTCTTTTTTTCGTTTAAACTTCTTGTCATCTTCATGTATGCGAATGGCTTGTTCTGCTTTTGAGAGGTGGAACCAAAACTTTACAACCAAGACACCATCCCGGCTTAACATGTGTTCCAGTTCCACAATCCGACTCAACTCTGCATCCAAATCAGCATCTGATATTTCTTCGAACACTCGATTTACAATCGGTCGTGTGTACCACGAGCCAAACATAATGCCCATTGTTCCACGGGGTGGCATTTTTCGCCAGAATCGCCAGAAATGTGGGCGTTCACGCTCTTCATCAGAATCTTCCCAAAATGCATGTGTTCGCAAGTCACGAGTATCCAACCATTCATTCAGACGGTTGACAACTTCACCCTTACCTGCACCCTCAACTCCCGAGACAATTATTATCACTGGAATATTGGCTTCTTTTAGTAAGCCTTGAACTTCAAGTAACTGAGTACGTATTTCTGGCTCTTGTTCCTTGTAGGTTTCTTTAGAAACCTTGCGACCGAGTTCAAGTGCTTCAAACATCGCTAAATATCCTTTTCTCAATTTGCCCATTCTGACCATAAACGCAACAAACTTACCCCATTTGGAGACACATTTGACGTGTTTACCATTGAACACTTCTATAAACATTTTATAATCTAATAATATTTAAAACAAAGAAAAACCTTATGTTCTTAATTAGTGGGTTATAATTGATCGTGGCATTATCCCTGACAAAATCCTGAGTAGATCACTTAACTATGGTAAATACAGAACATAATTACGCTGTCCTATTTGCAGACGTCGCAGGCAGCACACACATATACGAAAAGTTAGGGGATACTCAGGCCAGTAAAATCGTCAATTCCGTACTTCAAATGATGACCGATACGGTTCAACAATATGGCGGCACTTTGGTTAAAACCATCGGCGATGAAGTGATGGTACGATTTGATCATGCCGAAAGTGCTGTTGAAGCCGCATGTCAATTTAATAAAAAATTGAATAATACGCCACCCATTGGCGATATAAAACTGGCTGTAAGAACCGGCATTCACTGGGGACCTGCGCTCCTGCAAGCTGACGGCGATTTGCTGGGAGATGTGGTTAATGTTGCTGCTAGAATGACAGGCATTGCCCAAGCTAGGCAAATAATAACTACCGCGGATACCTATTCCAATATTAGTGACGTACTTCAGTATAAATGTCGTGAATTCGATCGATCCGAAGTTAAAGGCAAATCTGAAATGTTAGTCATTTACGAGGTTGTCTGGGAACCGCAAGATGTTACTCGCATGGCACCAATCATTGACCATGCCGCACAATCATCCACAACTGATATGGAAATTATCTATCAGAACTTCCACCGAAAAATCTCACCTAGCTCCCCCCCCCTACTCATGGGACGAGGAGAGCAATGTGACCTAGTTGTTCAATCGCCCTTGGCTTCCCGCAGTCATGCAACGCTTAAATTCAATCGAGGCAAGTTTATCCTGGTAGACCAAAGTACTAATGGTACTTTTGTAAGATTCAATATGGGAAAACAATTCTACTTGCGCCGAGAAAATTTGCCACTGTCGGAAAGTGGAATTATAAGTTTAGGTGAAAATGTTGAAGTCGATAATACACATCACATTATTTTTAAAGTATGACAAGAATTCTTAATCTTATTTACACGCTTTTAGTAGATAAATAGCAAACAATTGATCATCAGCAATCCAGTGTCGAACCTCACGAAATCCGCTTTGAGATACCATTTTTAAGAACTCGTCCGGTGAATATTTATAAGAATTTTCCGTATGCAGCATTTCCCCTTCGCTTAATGTAAAACAGCGGTCGTTAATCTGTAACTCCTGATTCTGCTGGCTTACCAAATGCATTTCTATACGTCCATCTTCGGCGTTATAAAATGCCTTATGCCTAAAGTCGTCTGGATCACAATCAGCGCCTAATTCCTGACGCATACGATGAACTAAGTTAAGATTAAACTCAGCAGTTACACCTGCGGCATCATTATAAGCAGCGTTTAGTATGGATTTATCTTTCTTAGTATCGACCCCGATCAGCAACATGCCATCATCAGCAACCGTTTCGCGCACCATTTTTAGAAAAGCTTTTGCTTCTTCTTTTTGAAAATTACCTAAACTCGACCCCGGAAAAAAAAGTAAGCGTGGTCCGTAAGGTGTAGAGTCTGGAATGGGGAGAGAATGAGTAAAATCGACACAAACCGCATGCACAGGCAACCAGGGATTTTCTTTTGCTAAATCCATTGCAGATGATTTGAGATAATCAAAGGAGATATCCATGGGTATAAAGGCCGAGGGTTGTAAGCTATCTAATAATAAACGCACCTTAGCAGCACTACCCGCGCCGGGCTCTATTAAAATGCGTCCAGTACCAGTTAATGCGGCAATTTCTTCTGCAATCTGTGTAAGCATATTACGCTCTACCTTAGGGGGATAATACTCAGGTTGATTGCATATTTGATCAAATAATTTAGATCCACGCTCATCGTAAAAGAATTTCGGTGGAATAGATTTTCGTTCTTGAGATAGGCCTTCAATTACTGCATCATGAAAACTCAGCGTGTCTGGTTTGTGATCATGAAATGTAACCGCTTGTTCCATTATATATCCTCCGCCAAACGTAATCCGGTAAACGCCCAGCGTTCATTAGGGTAGAAAAAATTTCGGTAACTGGCTCGTGTATGCCCAACTGGCGTGACACAACTGCCCCCTTTTAATACCATCTGGTTTGACATGAACTTGCCATTATATTCACCCATGGATCCCGCTAGTGGTTTAAAACCCGGATGGGCGACATATGGCGAAGATGTCCAGGCCCAAAGGTCTCCAAACCATTGACCATTGTTAGTTGCAGGTTTTGGATGCAACATATTGTTGTTCAAAAAGTTTCCATGAATTTCCTGTTCATTGAGGCAACTTTCCAACTCAGCCTCGGTGGGCAGACGTTTATCATCCCATCGAGCATAGGCATCTGCTTCGTAAAAACTTAGATGACAAACTGGCTCATGAAGATTGAGTCGCCGATTTCCACCCAGAGTGAACTGCATCCATTCATCATTCAGCTTGTTCCAATAAAGTGGATGTTGCCATTTTTCATTTTGAATCGATGTCCAGCCATCAGCTAACCATAATGCTGGATTGAAATAAGCACCGTCTTCAACAAAATCGAGGTATTCACCATTTGTAATAAATCGATCAGCAAGCAGGTGATCTCGCACCAAAACGTTATGTTTTGGTGTTTCATTATCATAAGCAAATGAATTCGTGCTATTACCTATGTGTGTCAATCCACCATAACGTTCCAACCATTGTACAGGTCGCACTACATCGCTTGGTAAGTCCAAATTTTTCCGATATGCTGGTTTTAGCGGATTTACAGAAAAATTATGCTTAATATCCATTAGCAAGAGTTCTTGGTGCTGTTGTTCGTGATTGAGTCCCAGCGTTATTCTAAATGCCAAATCATTCCATTTTTCTTCTGAGATTGACTCCATCAAATCCAGAGCTTGTTGATTCACATAATATCGATATCCATAAACATCTTCTACAGTTGGCCTTGATAGTAAACCGCGTTTCGCGCGGGGATGCATCTCGCCATGAGTATAATAGTAACTATTGAAGATAAAATCATATTGCGGATCATATAGTTTATAATTTGATTTAAATTGAGAAAGCACAAAAGTTTCAAAAAACCAGCTCACATGTGCCAGGTGCCATTTGGGGTAAGTGCCGCCTTACTCGATAAAGAATTTGGACGTCCATGTCCAAATTCCACTCCGTCGGCGGCAGCCTTATGTGCCACGGACGTCCCCGTCACTCACGGTGTTCGCTCTCAGGTGACTGACGGCATGTCGTAGTGCATATCGCTAACCCCTTTCTTCCAGAAAGGCGCACGAATGCCTCTATGCCTACCGCGGGCTTGCAGTACTTCGCTCGCTATTCGCATAGCTCTCCATGTACTGCGGCGGTGGACTGGTTTGCTCGATCGATTGCAGCTGATAGTCATCTACCGCCAACGGTGCGCAAAGCTTTTCTGTCTGCTGTCGCACCCTTTTGAACGTACCAATTAATTGTTCCCTTTGTGATGTAATTGCTAATTCTGTTTCCATATCTCATCTTCACATGAATATTAGATCAAAATGTTTAAAAATTTTGGAAGTAATTGTTCGGAAATTTCAATAATTGAAATGTGGGATTATACTCGTAATGTAAAAAATACTAACTATTGATAATTCGAAAGTCTGACTGTGTCGCTAGGGTTGAAAATCCTAACACGATTTTAGGCTCATCGCGACTATTTGCCACAATTAATTACCAACCGCTCATCACATACCTATTCACTGACTAATTTTTGACATATTGACAAACCACGACTCCCTTCAATACGTGAAGTTTTATATATTGATACCAATTGAAATCAATCGTATTAGATTTCAATACAACGCCATTAATTATTGCGGCCCAAACTCGTTCTCATTACGATATTCATACTTAGTCGGTGTTATATCTTAGTGAACGACACAGATTAACTAATAATTAACTAAAAGAATGGAAAAATAATGAAAAATTTCTTCAACATCCACGTTGTAAATTTACTACTAATCCTCTCTTTATCAACACCGGTTTTCGCTGTAGCAGATCCCTCCGCTTCCATTGAAAGCAATGGCGCTAGCACAGCCATTGGCTTGAGCAGTGGGTGGGTAGTTGGAAATGGTTTATTGTTGCGAAAACATTTTGGGCGATACTATGCACAAACGACGTTTGCCGGCATGTTAAATAAAGAAGAAGAAAAGGAGTACTTTGATTTATCGGTCTCAGCAGGCCATTATTTTCATACCATGAAATCAAATTTTCTCGTATCACAGATTGGCTTAAAATCAATTATTGGAGCTGAGGTATTTCATGAAAAAAAGGGATTGGATAATCCCGATGAGAAAACAAGAAACGAAATTATGACAGGATTTGGCATTGGTGTTGAGTTTGGAAAAGTACGACGAAAAGGCATAGCTGTTTCTATGAATGTGCTATACACGGCAACATTTTCTGGATTTAAAGCAAGGGAACTTACTAAGTTTGGAATGAAACCCGCTATTAGTGCTGTTTACAATTTTTATTAATAAATAGAAAAAACTGGGAACCATAAAAATGACAAAACTCCTCAAATATTTCTCATGTCATACCGTCTTATTTATTACAACGTTGCTCCTCTTCTCAAATTATGTTTATTCGAAAGAGACACTTTCTGAAAAAAATAGTCGCTTGGAAAAATCCAATGGTTATATTGGTATCAATGTTAACTTTGACACTCAGAGAAGTGATGCAGACAGATACGTAGGACCCGGCATTACATATCAATATTACGCTACGAATGATTTATTAATCAGTTCAAGTTTAGGTTTTATGAGTAGTGTAGAAAATAGTAACGATCAATACATCAGTAGAGATCGTGTGGATTCCAACTTATTATTGGCAAATGTTGCGATTAAACAATTATTCGGTAACAAAGAAGGCCCATACATCGGTTTTGGAATTGGCTACTCCGAATTAAAACAAAAGGTCTATCAAGACAGAACCCAAGTATATTCTTCGAAATCACGGATGGCACCTGTCTTCTTTACAACAGGGTGGCTAATTAATATCAATAACCGGATTTCAATTGAATTAGGCCTAAATATTGATTCTGCTGAACTGGGTTTTTCCGACCCCATTATTGACTCAACGTACTCAGATAAGAATAATAAAATTAATAATCCTGCTCTCGAAGCGGAATTACGAAATGAATATAACAGTGGTGTCAATTATACGAATTTTTTCTTAACCGGAACATTTAATACTGACATGTTTTAGGATATTGCTAAATATAGCTTAGCTAAATGACTGCTCGGGCCTAAATATTTTTTGCTGATTACCATCTTTGATGGTAATCAGTATCCAAAATACTTACAATTAGCACCCTATGTATATGATTAATTATTTTTCTGATAATATTGCTAACACAGAGCTACCTGAAACCGTTAATCACCCCCTTAATTACTCCCCTCACCCCTTAGCAATTAAAGCAAGTAAACACCTGCAACAACATCTGCTGAACTTAACAGATTCGCTTTATCATTTTAATGGCTTTCAAAATGGAAAGATGTTTGGTGTGTTAGTAATAAAAGACGCAGAAAACCGCATTGGATATCTCGCGGCATTTTCAGGTGCCATCAACAATCAATGGACATTATCTGGATTTGTACCACCAATTTTTGATCCCAAATTACAAAATCAATCTTATCCACAAAATACTATCTGCAACATTTATGGGCAACACAGGGCTATCTCAACATTTTTTGCAGAGCAGAAATTTTTTTTTGATGGAACAGGAGATTGCCCCACCATAAAACTTTATCACTATGCACATGCAAACAAACTTACTCCCTTAACATCCACAGAATTTTGGTGGGGTGAAATGCCGGAAGGTGAAATTCGACATCATGGTCATTTTTATCCGGCGAGTCGGGGAAAATGTGCCCCTGTACTGCCTTTTTTGCTACAAGGATTAAACGTAGAAGATATCACGCTGGCAAATCTGAAATCACACGACGATAATGAACCTGCGACCGTTTATGAAGATAAATATTTAGCGGTTATAAATAAACCTCATGGTTTATTATCCGTACCCGGTAAAAATACACAAGATTCTGTATTGAGCCGTTTACAACAACGATACCCCGGCGCAACTGGACCTTTATTATTACATCGCTTGGATCTTGATACCTCCGGGTTATTATTGCTTGCAAAAAATTCGGAAAGTCACAAACAATTACAGCAACAATTCATGAGCAATGAAATTAAAAAATGCTACGTTGCCTTACTTTCACAACCCACTAACGACAATGCGCTACCGCTTGCTATTAAGCCAACAGGCGAGATTAATTTACCGATTCGTGTAGATCTTGAGGATAGGCCAAGACAGATGGTGTGTTATGAACATGGTAAATTAGCAAAAACCGAGTGGAAAATAATCGAAATAACAGAAAACCTCATACGAATACATTTATATCCCATTACCGGGAGAACACATCAATTGCGCGTTCACGCTGCACACAAAAAAGGATTAAACTTACCCATTCTGGGCGATAATTTGTACGGTTCAACTGCTGACCGATTATATTTACACGCAGAAAGTTTAACTTTTACCCATCCCCATACGGGCAAATCTCTCAACATTAAAATACCAGCACCCTTTTGAAAAAGTCGCTCTATGTGACTAGTTAATCACTAGTAGCAACCCGCTTCAGTACATTGATTTATTCAAAAAAGCTGGTAATCTATTTTTGTTAGTAGTCACTTTATTAGCACGTGTTACAGGAGAGAAAACATGATTTCAAAACTGGAAGAGGAAGAATATTTGTACCGGCGGGCCATTGATATCATTGAGTCCACTGATTCTGATGAAGTTAAAGAAGATTTGTTGTTTCAGGAAGTATGGACACCGTTGGCTGTTTTATATGAAGATAAAATTTTGACGACCGATGAAATCGATTAGATGAACCAACCTTTTCCAGAGATGCCGGAATTAAATACTTTCAATCCGGCATCTCTAAAGCTGAAGATCGCTACCTATTTAAACCTGCCATTCACTAGGATTTCCGATCCGAATTTATCAATTTCATTACGGCTAATACAGTGCAATTTTCATGATTACCCAAATTCTGCGATTACATTCTAACTGACCATCTACGAATCAACACCTGCCTGATGACTCGTTAAACTATGTATTCTTTCACTTAGTCGAACAATAAAACCCACTGAAAAAATCACCGAAGAATCCGAGTAAAATTCTAAAGTATTACATCCATCCATGTTTAAGCTATCTGCCTTGATGCGAGTGTTAATCACAGATGCACAAACACCACGTTTTGTTCTAATTCACCTTACTAGCGATCGAATGATGATTAGAGCGTTACAATAACTTGCATTCATAACGGTAACAGGTTTCACTAATCTTAAAAACTTCACAAGCAAATCGAATACTCACTCCGTGTTGTTGCACAATAAGCTTTGCCATCTCTTTTCTATGAGATGGCTTTACCACTTTTTTGCCATCACTTCCTGAATAATCGCTATTTTTTGTTTTTCTTCATCAACCAGTCTTTTTAAACGTCTATTTTCTTCCTCAAGAACTTTAACCCGGCAAACTGTTGATGTTTCCATACCACCGTATCGTGATCGCCATTTATAGAAAGATGCGCGACTCATTCCATGTGTCTCACACAACTCGAATACCGAAGTGCCTAATTCCGCCTGTTTTAGTATGGAACTAATTTCATTCTCAGAAAATTTTGATTTCCGCATGATAGAACCTCCTCTTTATAGTTCCGCTTTTGAGAAAATTCTACTTATTATCACTACTATTAGCAGTCTGTAAAAAACAGCTATGAATAATCGCATGATGACTTCTGACCCTCTTTTGACTTCCCACAACTCCGTAAATCATTGCTTTATTAAATCTCCATTACGTTAACAGTTTAACTATTTAAGCAACCTTCATTATTCTTTGCTGAAAATTTTACTCACATATAACAAAGTAGTTATTTCAAATAATTCAGCTACAAATAATCTATATTTGAAGATTTCTTTCACACTAAATATTGCCGGTATTTTTCACACTTTTTTATAAGCATTGCCACGAATCAGAACTCATTTTTCTGACTCAAATAATTTTCCTCGCACTTCTAATTTTAGCTAACAATCATTTCTAAAGTTTTTACACTCAACAATTATTATTCCGACTCAGCAAATTAATAAGTGATTATAAAATTCCACTAAACCTTCCCAACAAAATACATGATTACGGGTGCACTATAGAAAATGAATAAGACTTTCTATTATTGATTACTACTAAACTAGTATTTTTTAAAGATAACCTTTTTAACTTTTCCAATTTCAGAAAAGATTCATCGGAGTAATAGATTCTCTACGAAACAATAAAAAACTTTCACTTTTAGTGACAAATAATAAATAACATTTACCTGTGGGGCGGGAACAAAATCAAATATTCATTTTATTAATTTTATAAATGTACTCGCAAATAATTACTAATCGCATAAATGGATTGTTGCGATGTTGTAAGTAATCAAAATATCAAAAATAATTTATCTGAATCAAAAGAAAATGATCTAATGAATTTACTTTCCTGTTACTTCTGCCAATCCTTATTTACGCGATCAATCCTGTTTTCTTTTTTTTCCGTAATTTTACTTTCTAATACTGTGGCTGGTCCACGCGAACAAGCAAAACGAATTCACGACAGGCTGGTAGGAATTCCACCGACAGCAGAAACATTGGATGTTATGGCCAGTAAAATTATCAATGGTGATGCCATTGGCGCAGCTTACCAAGCGATGGAAAACAAGATTTTTTTTAATGTCACCCTAAAAAATCATGTGATGCCATGGACCAACGAAGCACATACTGTGTTTGCCGACCTTAATGATTATGTTGCCACCGTAATAGGAATCGTTAGAGATGATATTGCATTTACTGAGATACTAAGTGGAGACATAATTTATATTGGTTCGCCTGCAAGTGTATCAACACCCTATTCTCATACGGATAATATCCACTATCAAGAACTGGAGAGAAATCAGGTAGATTTAAGTGATCCAACAAATCTGTTCGCTACCACTCAATCTGGCTTACTTGATACCCAGCTTAGCGCAGAGGATGCAGCAGGAATCATTACCACCAGAGCAAATGCCGAGGCATTTTTTAAAGCAGGAACAAATCGTGCCGCATGGCGTGACCTTGGGCTGAATCATTTATGCAAAGATATGGAAGAGCTTCATGATATCACCCTAACCTCTGATCGCATTCGCCAGGATGTTACACGTAGCCCTGGGGGTGACAGCTCTATATTCCTAAATTCTTGTGTTGGCTGCCACAATGGCATGGATCCCCTGGCGCAGGCGTTTGCCTATTTAAATTTTGACGAAGAGTTAAATCGGCTGGTTCATACACCAGGTCAAGTTCAACCGAAGTATCTTATTAACGCAGGCACATTTCCCAAAGGTTATGTCACAAAAGATAATCGTTGGGATAATTATTGGCGAACTGGGAAAAATTCACTTCTCGGTTGGCGAGGAGCCAACTCAGGCGGCTTTGGACCCAAGAGCCTGGGACAAGAAGTTGCAAATAGTCGAGCGTTTTCTGAATGTCATGTAACCCAAGTCTTTACCAAGATCTGTCTTCGTGAGCCAGTCTCTTTACTCGATCAGTCAGAAATACAGCGAATCTCCAATGTTTTCGAGACAAATAATTACAGTATGAAACGAGTATTCGCTGAAGTTGCGACTGCTTGCATGGGAGATTAGTATGAAGACTATCAATAATATTTTCGGCATAATAAATCTTTCAAGTACTTTATGGGCCCAATTTCCTCGGCTTTTAATTCGGTCAATATTTCAAATACTAACTTTGATCACGTTGGTGATTACCATTATCTCCTGCGCGGAACAATTGCCAGGTCACCACAAATTGGATATTAATAACCAGCATTCTCAATTACAAAATCGAGTTCAAGCTGCTATTCCAAGTGCTGAGGCTTTTACTCAAACCGTATATCCTATTTTTATGCAAAACTGTATCAGTTGCCATGGCACAGATGGAAATATCGCACCCACTATTGCACACAATGATCCGTTACAAGCACATTTAGAAACACTCAGTAATCAAAAAGTAAACCTCAGCAATCCTGCAAATTCCCGTGTTGTGGTCAAATTATTGTCAGAGTTTCATTTTTGCTGGGACATTTGTGAAAACGATGCAGCAATTTTGCAGGCTGCAATTACTGAATGGTCGTCATTAATCGACACAGGTACTGGTAATACCGAACCTCTGCCTAATGCATTAGTAAGTTCAAGTATGAGCATTGCAGATGCGAATCCTAACGTTGGACCACAACGTGTAACAGATAATCTAATCGCTTTTTATGAGTTCAAAGAAGGCGTCGGTAACGTTGCGCATGATACAAGTGGTGTTGCGCCTGCACTTGATCTAATAATTAGTGAAGGAACTTGGGTAGGTGGGCAAGGCTTGAAATTCACCAATGGCATCGCGCAAGCAACTCCAGAGGCAAGCCGAAAATTATTTAATGAGATTGCCCGCACACCAACTGCCACCAATGAATTTACAGTAGAAGCCTGGGTAATTCCAGAAAACCTTACACAAGAAGATGCTCGGCTTGTTACCTATTCTGGTGATACAAGACGCCGAGATTTCACACTTCAGCAGAACATCTATAATTATGAATTTCGAACCCGGGGAGCCCAAGGTACTGGCCAAAATGGAACGCCAGCGGCAGTAACAGACCCCAATGAGCAAATTGTAAAAACTAATCTTCAACATGTTGTTGCAACTTTTGATCAAACAACGGGGCGTAGAATATTTGTCAATGGTAATATTGCTGTGTTCAACAGTGATCCCGGCTTGCTCAGTAGCTGGAGCAATGCACATACTTTTGCGGTAGGTAACGAGAACACAAACAATCGCCCTTTTTCAGGCATCATTAAACTCGTCGCAGTGTATAAACGGGCATTATCACCAGTCGAAGTGATGAAAAATTTTGAAGCGGGAGTTGGCGAAAAGTTCCTATTAAACTTTGATGTTAGTCAGGTGTTGGAATCGCCGAGTACCTTTGTTCAAATTGAAGTAAGCGAGTTAGATGCAAACAGCTACTTATTTAGCACCCCGACAGTTTTATCTCATTCGGTCAGATCTTTTCGTATTAAAAATTTACAAGTCGCTGTCAATGGTAATATCCCGGTTTCCGGACAATCCTGGCGTAACATAGATACTTTTACTTTTGGAAATGGTCAAATACTCTCACCGGTTTCTTCCATCATAGCGAAAGATGTGGGAATGGACGGCGACCAATTTACGCTAACTTTCGAAGCAATAGGTAACAAAGAAATTCCTGCTCCCATCGTAACCCCGCAAGCTACTGTCCCTGTTGATGGTATTGATACTGCACCGAGGACCGGAATTAGAACCTTTGAACAGATCATGTTTACCATGGCAAGCATAACCGGCGTCGACGTAAATACGGATAATGTTCAAAACGTTTATCAAGAGTTAAAACAACAATTACCTAGTCAGTCAAATATCGTTGGCTTCCTATCATCACACCAAGTTGGAATATCGAAACTAGCACTTGAATACTGTGACACAATGGTAGATTCCAATACTCTTCGTAATAATTTTTTTGGAACTACCAGTTTTGATTTTAATGCGCCTGCCAATACAGCGTTCCTGGATCAACTAAAGGTTACAGACTTGATAAAAATCCTGACGGATAAAACCATGGGCATAGATTTGTTAAACCAACCAAACGTTAATGATATTCAAACCGCAATGTTAGATTTAATTAATGGCCTGACTGCTGATTGCAATACGGGCGCAATATGCGACATTAATCGTACTCAAACTGTTGTCAAAGCCAGCTGTGCTGCAATGCTAGGTAGTGCTGCAGTTACCATGCAATAAATATTATCATTAGGATTCATGCAATGAAAACCAAAAAAGACGCCAATAATCACTCTCCGCTATATCACGAAAACCACAAAAAACCAATAACTCGGCGTGATTTTCTAAGCCAAGGATTTCTTTCAGGTTTGGCTATGTGTAGTGCACCTGGCTTAGGCAGTATCTTAGGATACTCTAAAAACGCTAGTGCTGCCGTCGCTGACTGCAGTACAACAACGACTTTTAGTGGCATGATTCCGTTTATTGGTTTCGATCTCGCCGGTGGCGCCAACATTGCGGGATCAAATGTTATTGTTGGAGGCCCTGGTGGTCAACAAGATTTATTAAGTCTTGAAGCTTATGAAAAACTTGGGTTACCAAGCGATATGGCGCCACAAATGCCCGGACAAATCAATACAGACTTGGGATTAGCCTTTCATGCAGATAGTGCGATATTGCGAGGTATTTTGTCAAAAACTTCAGCTGCAACACAAGCCAATATAAATGGTGCTGTATTAGCGGCTCGCTCCGCAAACGATACAGGCAACAACCCACACAACCCCATCTATGGAATAAATAAAGCTGGCGCTAGCGGTGACTTGGTTTCGCTCATTGGCACCCGCAATTCTGAATCGGGTGGTCGTTCACAATCTCCTGAGAATTTAATCGATGTTTCGGTAAGACCCACGCGCATCGCCACGCCAAACGACGCAATGGGGTTGGTTGATACGGGGAAACTGGTTAATTTGCTGAACCAGCAAGATGCAACAAAAGTAATGCAAACAATCGAACGAATTAGCGCTATCAAATTGGGGAAAATCTCAGAAGATCAAGCAATCAAAAGTCTAGTACAGTGTGGATATATACAAAGCGCTGATTTGGTATCGCGATATGGCGATCCTGCGGTACTTGACCCTGCAAGTGACATCGAATTGGTCGGCGGTGCGAACAGTATCTTTACGGTAGATGAGTTTAATAATGATGAATTATTAAAGATAGCGTCGGTGGCTAAGTTGGTGGTAAATGGCTTTGCAGGCGCTGGCACGGTTGAATTTGGTGGTTTTGATTACCATAATGATGAACGGGCGCGTGGAGAAAATAAAGATTTTCTAGCTGGCCAAGCAATTGGCGCCAGCCTGGAGTATGCAGCTAGATTAAACAAACCACTTATGACTTATGTCTTCTCGGATGGTTCGGTCGCTGCTAACAGTAGTATAGATAATTCGGCAGATGGCCGCGGAAAACTCGGTTGGCGTGGTGATAACTCATCAACTTCCTCTGTCTTCTTTTTGGTATACAATCCTCTTGGTCGCCCACAACCCATTGGTCTCACATCTCAACAAATCGGTTTTTTTCGCCCTGATGGTTCAGTGGAAACATCGGCACTTCCAATCAGTAATAATGTTGGTTTACTAGCTGAATCCATTGTTCTTAACTACCTGGCCCTGCATAACCAAACCAGTAATTTTTCTACTGTTCTACCAAACAACGGATTGGGTAATGCTGCATTGATAGATAGCTTAATTGCATTTCAACCATTAGTATAAATTGATAATTTTAACTAAAATTATTTTTGATCGTCATGCATAATTCATCTAATAAATTTATCCTAGTCGTAATGCAACTTATCTGCGATGGTTGCTTAACATGGCCCACAAGAATGAACACTCCCTATTCTTGTGGGCCTTTTTTATTACTTTCTCATATTAAACTAATACGAAATAAGGCTGTTGGTGAATTTGATAAAATAATTTAGCGCGCCAACAAATAGATCCACCACGCTCAGAGACAATAATTTTTTGTCGTTCTCCTCAATATCTTGCATAAACCTGATGTCATGTTTAGCAAATTATCAAATCCTTATGCATACTTGTGCCTAAGCTTTTAATACATTAATTATCAGAAATCCATAGCCAACTTACATATTACTATCAGGATTTTTTTAATTGTTAAACTAAATATGAAGAACAAACTCTTGCGATGGTTAATATTCACCCAGCCATCCAATACCAATGATAAAAATACATAATGATCAATGAAGAAAGATTGATCTTATTATTTAAATACAAGAATACCTAGTTTATACTTTCTCGCAAATAAAATAGAAGATACAAGGTTTAGGCATGAAAATTATAATTAAAAAAGCGGTTGGCGGCAAAGAAGTACGCGCCGGAATCTCCACTATTGGAGGCCAATGTCGCTCTATCGTCACTTATGACGCACCAAATGATCCCTCCGATGTCATCAAAGTTCAACAAATTTTAAATCAATTGCAAATAACGGTTTCGCGGATTCGAGCGAATGGGCTTTGTGAGAAAAGCACGGTTGATGCTATTCGAGAATTCCAAAAGTGGTTTGGGGGTACCATTGATGGCAGAGTTGATCCCGGTGGTAAAACTATTCAACGACTCAATGAACTTAGCGAGCCTATGGGGTTAGAAGATATAAAACAAACTCATCCCAAATATGGAGCATATTCCATTAGATACAAGACACGTACTGTACCAAAGGAGTTTCGCGTTTTATTACTCTTGACGGAACAAGTATGTCTAAACACATTTCCTGGCTCCAACCTACAACCAAATATTGAACTAAATAGTATGGATGTGACAGATCATAAAAAAAAATCATTACTCAACAAAAACAATATAGCTACATTTATGACGCTTATAGATGATAATAAACTTTGGGGACGTACAGGTTCCGTGCGATTACTCCTTATTAGAAATAGAAAAGTTGTTTCAATTTCTACTGATAAAAGTTTTGCAGCGCCGGTTCAACCTTATGCAGGTGCTTTAACCCCTTGGGATATTGGCAAAGGTGATTCGGGCCCTAAAATGAAGTATGTAGGAACTGGCAGCGCACCATTTATTGGTAGATACTTTTATGACGTAAAGATTGGTGACAAATACTTTTGGAAATATGGCTCTAATTTAGTAACTAATAATGATCATCGTGGATTTGATTGCATTACTTTTGTTGGTTCCTGTTTTGCGCTAAGTACGGTTGGTGTCAATCCGTACCTATCTTCTGCTAATATGGCATCAGCATTAAATGCTACGTATATAAACTGGGAAAAGAGTAGTACTGAAAAAATCACTAACGGTGTAGGTAGTGGAAAATTAGTAAAAGCTTTTTTTGCACAAAGCAATAAAACCGGAACGTTTTTATTATGGAAAGGAAGTCATATAGTTTTAGTTCATAACAAAGAAGTCTACGAGTTTGCGGCCTCAAAAAAAGGATTTGTAAAAACCGCATTGACATCCTGGGTAGGTAACAGTACGAGTTATCACGTATGTTCTTTACCGACTGACAAGCAATTTTAATTTTATGACACTACGAATTATTCTCAGTATTATTATTTTATACGGCGTATCGGCACAGGCTATTGCTCAAGAAACAGCAAGGGTCTCATCGGTACAAGAAGTATTAATTGGGCCACAAACAAGTCGTTGGCAACTAATTACGATTCCAGATAAATGGTTACAAAAATACTGGATTAATTCGGATTACGATCAAATTTATTTAACTCTACGGGGGCCTCACTGGAACGATATCGGCCTTTATGCCCCATGTTCCGCCCCCCCCAGATTGCTTTTAGGAACTGAAGATAAAAACGGAAAGCGTGAAGAACACTTATTGCAATGTGTAAATATGTGCTCAACAAATGACAACGAAGAGTCACTGTACCGAGGACTTTGGGGAAGAAATAGTTTCCTTGAAGGAATAACAGCACAGATATTATCAGACGGAGAAATCGAAGTCGTAGAACACTTCAAAGAAACATTTGGAATTGACCGAAATCGAATAGGTGATATTAATGTTGTTGAAAAAAATCGACTTGGTACCGATACAAAAATACGAAAGTATCGACTCAGCGCTACACTTCTGAAAAATGCTGTGAAACGACAATATAACGGTAGTTGTATCAATTTTGAATCAAACAAGTAAATCAAATTTTTGAATTACTCTATCAAGGATTAAAATGCGTTTGCACGTATTCCAGCAATTCTGCCGTCTGTCTTGATCCCCCCATGTGTAATCCATTAATTAAAATGACTTCATATACACCAGGGTGAATCGTGCCATCTTGCGTAGTAATGTTTATATATAAGGCTTGTGATCGAGGCGTTCCGAAGTTAACACGATGCATCCATTTGTAGGGTTGTGTCCAGGATAAGTCATATAAATCAAATCCAGGCACTAGACGACCATCGATACCATGACAATCTGTACATTTGAAATTAATCCCATTCAGGCGAACTGCAAGTGGTTCAGGAATTAATATTGGATCTTTTGAGCCTTTATAAATAAACATACTTGGCATGTGATTCAATAAAGCTTCATTATTGGTTCTACGAACATATTCATCAACGTCATATAACTCATTGACGACAAAATCTGCAACATCAACCATGGATTGAATATCAAGGCCTAGAAAAAAATCCGAGTAGTTGTGTACGTTGACATGCGTGGTGCCATTATAGACATTGAGCCCAGACATTAGTAAATTAACGACATAATCTTCATCCAGTTTTCGTAAATTAATTGATTGAATTAAATTCGTCGTCGCGCCATTTTGAAAGGTATATTTTCCGCCCTGGTAATCAAAACCATGACAATGCGTACAACGCCAACTCTCATCGAAACTTGGCACCGGCATTGTTGGGTCGGTTGGTGTAGCAAAAGCCAAAAAAGGATTTATTTCGATTTGCACCCTATCTAATTCGACAGTGTAATCATCAAAAATTCGGGCCCCTCTCACGTGATTCGGTTTATATAATGAATGAAAATCAGAAATTGTATTATCTATAGGCGCAGCCAAATCACTTCTAGCTTGAATAGACGTATTTTTAATAAATTGATCATCTGCTAATACATTTGCTGAACAAATAAGCCAAGCAAATAAAGAAATTATTAACCACCCTGCAAACGCATCTTGCTTAATATTCATACTCACCCCACCCCATTTTGAACTAAATTCTCGAGGGTGATGAAACAGATATTTTAATTGTACTTTATAAATGACATTAAAATCCCTTTCACCCACATTGGATCGTTTCTTTTTAAAATTTTTAGCGACTGTAACACCCGCGGAGTAGGAATCGCAAATTAATGGAACAGTTGATTTATCGAGCTATAAATATATTCGGATTAAATGAAGGGGTATTTATTTTATCACCACACTCTTTGATTACAGTTTGACAAAGACAAGGAATCTATCACTTACCTTGCCTTTGTTGCCATAATAAATTGAGTTGCTTCCATATGGTTGGGTACAATCTGTGTGACGCGAGCGTAAGCCGCAAGCGCTAAATCTCGATTACCTGAATTGAGGTGAGCTCTGGCAAGAAACACCTGAATAGTAGCATCGCTGGGATAACGCTCAGCGACTTTTTTTGCGTGTTTTTCTAAAACATCCCATTGCATCATTGCTTCTTCACATGCCATCAATCGAATATGTGCGTAATACTGCCAAGGTGCAATATCGAGAATTTTTCCAGCATGTAATGCCGCTTCTCGCCAACGCCCCTGAGCCATAAAAGGTAAGGTTAAACCAAGGCGAGCATCTAGGGAATTTGGATTAAGTGTAAGAGCATGCTGATAATCACTAATGGAATCATTATAATTACGTGCCGAATAGTTAAGCCACCCACGACGCAATAAACCAAATTCACTAATTGGTTTTTGTGCTAATAATGAATCCAATACTGCCGCTGCTGCAGAATATTTGCCTTCAGCTTCTAACTGATAACTCTCACTCCATTCATTCGCCTCGACAAGTGAAACTGGCACAAGCGAAAAAAGTAATGCTAAAAGCCAAAAATCACCGTTGAATATTTTCGTACGCATGAATCTTCTACCAAAAAGCCGATACGCTGCTATTGGCAAAACTATATTGATAGCGTTTTTGGTTTGTTTGCGCATTAAAATATTCCGCACCCATTGTTAGCGAGAAAAAGAAATAATCTGTTAGACGCCATTGAACCGATGAAAATATACTACCTTTTTGTACATCAGGCGTATTATAAACCAGCATAGTTTCCTGTTCCACTGCATACACTCGCTTACCAATTGCCCCACCAACAATCAGACGAGATGGAATAAATCGAGAGCTTCGCGGTAGGTACCACACAAAACTTGGTTGTCCTGTGTAATACGACAATCCATCATGTTGTATTAAATAATTCTTTAAATTAAACCAAAATCTTTTTGTGAATACTGAAAAACCTAGTGTGCCGGTAAATTGGTTTACAGTAAATGATGGATTAGTAATCCCGCTATAAATACTGTTCGCATAACCTACACCCAGGCTAACCGATTTAGTTGGATTTAAATAATTAATCTCTGGGTATAATACCCGGGTAGTATCGACATCAGGACCAATAACCCAATAATTTCCCAATAATAAAGTGAAAGTACCTTTGGGCCAATCGCTAAAAATATTCTTATATAAACGAAATCCCACTTCGTTTTGCTGAATATTATTATTTGAATCGTGGAAATTAAATCTCAAAAACGCGGTTCTAAAATTTAACCCCCACCGTTCAAGATAATGTAATCCTAATTGAGTGCTACTTGAAAATGCGTTCTTACGAAGTTCTGATTGCTGATATTGACCACCGCTTACATTGACTCCCGCATTAAAATACCACATCTCTGCCATCGCAGATGATGAAAACAACAAAACAAAAATACAGAGCTTATATCCCAGCAGTTTATTAGGAATCATGAGACTGCGCGTCCCAAGCGGGCAAGCCAATGTCCGCAACTTGACCAACATCTTCTAGTTCAGCAGACCAAGTTTTACTATTGTATTTTAACTCGAGAAATTCACATCCTCTTTCCTTTGTAAGATTAGCGCTGGTTTCCAATAACAGTGACTTAACTCCAAGTTTAAGCTTATGCCTACCGTGTTGTAACCAAACCTTTTTATCCTCATTATAATTTCTGTCATATTCACTTTGTAGTCCACAACCTAATGGGTATTGTCCTTTATATAAAACTTTATCTATTAGTGAAAACGGTACAAGAGATGCGGAAGGTGCATCACGCCAAGCACTGACACCACTAGTAAATGGTGTAAGACCTAACGCAAGGATCCACATATCAAGAAAATGGTCTGCCGGCCCCTGACGATCATAGAGTGCCAACATGCCATTGGTTTCTTGAAACGCAATACTTGCCCCACTATCGGACTCAAGCCTGAACTCACCCAGTAATGTTAGAGTCACCTGTAGTTTTTTTGTTAAAGCTTCCTCGGAATGCGGCTGATGAAATTGATAACATAATATTCGGCCTACGGGCAAATGTAATTGCGCTGCCAGTTCTGAACTTGGATCCGCAGGTTTTATAATGTCATTTTCATTAGGTTGTAAAATTAATTTAAATTCCTGTTGGTGTTCAGACTTTTCAAAAATAATACTTGTCAAATGAAAAGGATATGTTTCACTGCCTAGAAGCGCTGTTTTTTGTACATGTAGGTGTAAATGAGGTTGGGGGGAACGGCCACTGTTACCACACGCAGCAATTACTTCACCCGGTGTGATCAGGTCATTTTCGCTAACTTTAACGCTGTGTTGTTTTAAATGGGCGAGCAATACGTACAAACCATTTTGTAACTGAATTAATACAAAGTTTCCCCAATTATTGTTTATATCAACCTCACCCGGCACGTTGTCCGCTAAGTTATCCGTGGTGCGAATAACTCTACCGTATACGGGTGATACCACGGGTAAACCATAACAATAATAATCTGTCAGTTGGAAGCCATTATCCTGATAGCTTTTATTTTCTTCCGTCATGATAAAATCAAGTGCATATTGCCAAGGTGGTTTGTGAGTATAACGACCATTAAAACCTTGGTATATCTTCCAACTTCCAAAAAAAGGTGCTAGCAGAGGTACACTGTTCATATTGCCAATACGTGTTTTGGCAATCCTTGCACGTTCAAAATGATGTTCAGGTAAGTCAGGATTTTCCAAACGTAACCAGGGCGGCGATAAACTTTGCCGGGCACTCAGTGCCGACAGAATGGTTAATGTTGTCAAGAGAAAAGGAATTGCCATAACGGGTAAACCGTAAAGAGCCATAAAACTTTGTGCCGCGGCTGTAATTAGCGCAGCAATTGCGGCACCAACAATTCCAAGGACAAAACTCACTTTGCCAGGAACAACATATATCGCACCTAACGCCATGGCGGTTAAACTGAAATTGAATCCATTAAAAATTGCAAGCTCAAAATGATTGGTTGCGGAAAAATGTGTGTAAATATTGTATCCAACTATAAAACCAGCGAGGCTTAGCAAAGCTAAATACCGAGATCGCCATAAAATCGCGAGAAAAATAATTCCGCCTACCAGTGGATGCGGTGTGAAAAATATGGACCCTAATGAGATAAAAAACGCATCGATGTTCTCTCCAAACCAGGTTCGAACTGGGCTCATTACATTTAGATACAATGAGAGATTGCCATATGACTTAGCCGCAAATGCACTGGTGGTCGCAACTAACACAAATGGTGTGGTCAACACCGGTAAAGTGCCCAGCTTTAAGTTTAGGTTCATCAGCATCACGGTAACAAATACAGTCAAAATTGCACAAATAATAATGAGCAATATCAAATTGCTATCGACTTGATAAAAAGCCCCTAAAGATAAACCGACTAACATGGCATTAAAAATATGTAGGCCAGATTCTCGAAATGTAAATTTAAAAAAGTGAACCGTGATGGATGCGACAACTGCCGCCAATAAACCGGCTGTGCCTACGTTGGGATACCAAAAAGTAACAAGCAGAAAAGCCAACCCGGCTGCGGGATGATCCACAAATAAAACCCAGGCATATGCTTTGAGTAAATCCCGAACTTCCTTTTTTATCAATTCCTTTGATATCATGATTTATTTTAAATGTTCAGGGATTTGTTCCAGTTGTGTTACATAGGCTAAATTTTCTTTTTCTCTAACAACAGAAACTGTTAGATCAGGATGCACCATTACAACGCGTGGTCGATATTCAATAAACTGCATCCATTGGGTATTATTATATGCCCCTACCGGTGAGAACACCAAAGTATCGCCCACATTCATGGGGGGCAACATTATGCTCTCGCGTATCACATCTATATTCATACATAAGGGGCCATAGATAATGGTTTCCTCTACCACACCGTCAATTGTGCGTGTGGGATGTACATCATGGTTGTACCAAAATGCAGTAAATAATATATTAACGCCGGCATCAATTACCACGCCACGTCGCCCATCTGGCAACCGTTTGTTAGCCACCACACTGGTCGCGAGTATCTCTGCATCATCAATTAGTGCACGACCTGTTTCTAAAATTAAAAGAGGTCGATTGCAACCCCGGTTTTCCCTTTCGTGTGTCATTGCCAGCAACGGTTCACAAATCGCTTCGGCATACTGTTCAACGCTTGGCACAACCTGTTCAGGTGGAAGATAAATACCATGCAATGCATTGCGAGACGGAAAACCGCCGCCAATATCGATTACCTCAATGGTGCATTGGGTTTCTTTCTCTATGTCTTCCATGAATTCGCACATGGTAGTAACTTGCGCGGTGTAAGCACGCGGTTCAAGAATGAAGGTTCCAATATGACAATGCAAACCAATGAGATTTATATGTGTACTCGCCTTGATTCGCCAGGCAGCATCTTTGGCTTGTCCCGACTCCACGTTAAAGCCAAACCGACTCCAGGGCTCAGTGAATCCAGTATCAAAATTAAGTCGTATACTGACATCTACATTGCTTTGTGTTTCGATGGCGATTTCTTCGATTAAATATAATTCATCCAGGTGATCAACATGAATATGAGCGTGTTCTTTAATGGCTTGTTCGAGAATTTCTCGATTCTTATGAGGCCCGTTGAATATAATATGTTTACCAGGCACGCCAAGATCGCGCGCCTTATGATATTCAAAACCTGAAACCACTTCCGCCCATGATCCTTCCTGGTGAAAAACGTTACACACAGCACCAAGGTAATTCGTTTTATAAGACCAACTCATTTGAACACGAGGGTAACGCGAACTAAATGCTTTATGTATACGTCGGTAATTTCGGCGAATAATATTTTCTGAAATGATAAAAAGTGGTGAACCATGTTCATCCATGAGCTTGTCGATGTTGAGGCCATCAAACTCAGCTTTAATCCCATGATGAGCGACAGCGCCAAATTTATTTAAAAAACCTGATTTGTGTGCCGTCAAGCTGGGTTTTACCCAAGGTTTCTTATCTTGTATGGATGTTTGATCGTTCATTTAAATAAATTCATTCCTTATTGTACTCTGTATCATTTTCATTCTGTGGATGTGTATCACCGTGCATCACAATGGATTCAAACTCATTCATATCAATTATAAATTCCTCAGCATAACGAATAAATATTTTTCCCACTTCTGCAGTTGAGCTATGACTGATTTGTTGAGTGAGCGCAAGTTTTACGAGAACTTCAGGAAGATTTCGACCTGCGTGTACAGAAAGATATATCCATGCAGGAAAGCGTGGATTAATTTCAATGAGTTGATATTGCCCCTTATCCGTCTTCATCACTTCCACTTCCAGGGGACCACGCCATTTTAATGCCTTACACAAAGACTCTGCCGCATCTAATAAGGTCTGATCAAACATACTCACCCCCGCCCAGGCTTTACCCTTGTCAGTTAAAGCAAGTTTTTTCATCATCACAGGATAGAGAAGGTTACCTTGCCCATCCCCTACCCCCGATAGATTATATTCTTCGCCTTTAATGAACTTTTGAACCAGTACCGGCAATCCCCACTTGGCAGCAATCTCACGAAATGCTTTGGCCGCTTCTTCGGCATTGTTTACAATTTTCGCATCATAAAAAATACCTTTGACTGCTAAAGGATATTGCCAGCCTTTCTCCTGGCAATCGTAAAAAAATCCCGCACTGGTAATAGTCGTGATTTCTGGGCACTCGATACCCGCGTGATCAGCTGTTTCCTGCAATCTATCTTTATTGCGAAAACGTAATTGTTCCGCCGTGGGTAAATACATTTTGATACCCATATCGTGTACCAAATGGCCGAGACGGATAAAGCTGGGTAATTCAGAATCCAAGCAAGGAATGAGAAAATCAATATTTTCTAGTTCGTGAATCGTCTGAAGCCGATCGATTAAAGCATCCTCCCCGGCAGATGGGTAGGGCAACAAATATCCCGCGTCGCAATATTGTGTTAAATAGAGGCCAGGATCAAGCGAATCATAACTTAGCCCAACAATTTTACAATTAATTGATTGAGATTCTTTCAAACATTTTGCCACTGCGAGTCCTGGACCTGGATTATCAGGTCTCGCATTCATACCGGTTACTGCAATCGTTATTGATGTCTCATTCAAGAAGGAACTCCTTCCAATTGCTGCCGCAACAAACCAATATATTCGATGACATCACGTTCAGCTTCTCGTAGAGAAACATGATAATGATCGAGTAACTCTTGTAATATTTCATCAGGTGGCATTTCTTGTTGAAGCCGTTTTAGGATCTGTAAGCCGATTTCGTTCACACTAAAACTGTATCCACTTGTGGGATCGAACACAAAACCGCTTTCACTAACCGCGAGCTGCTTTAATGAATCGAGGTTTGGTAGGTTCACATCACTTAGCGAAATGTTATCAGACATAGAAAGCTCCCTTCTATCACCGTTATTCTCCAATTTCTCTTGTTATCTGAGTCATCAGCTCTAAGATAAATGATACTCTGTTACGAGAAATTTTGGAAAATAAAGCTTGAAAATGGATTAACCTAAAACTTAAATTACGTGATGTTCAAAACTTGTTAGCATAAATTTATTAGGTGACTACGATTTAGACAGAACGTTTCCCTTCAACCTGCAATGAATATTTATTAACCAGCCAATCTGCGTTACATCTAACTCAAAATTTTAACTCGTTTTTAGCTATTCGAGATTTAACAATAAATTAACCGCTTATTAACACAAATCTCCACTCATAACCTAAAATGCAACATATCGAGACTGTCGAATAACTCATTTAAATACAACGCCAGCAATTGTGATTCAACTCACTAGTGAAATATTGCTTTGGCCCTATAATTCCCTAAACTCAAGCAAACAGCTACTTTCTCAACTAAAAGTAGTGACGTTATGCAACTACAATTTTATATTTTCAAGGAACGTAAGCAATGGCGATAGTTAATGTTAATGAACCACTTTTGAGTGTTGTAAGAATGGCTGGATTAAATTTTGGTATTATTCTTGTGGACGAAATTGGCGTAACTGCTGATGTATCCGGCGACAAAGATATGGTGTGTCGATACCAGGGCGCCCTGCTCCTCTACGCAAAGCGTAACCAACTCCCAATCTACCTTATTCGAAATTCGGTTGATCACAATGAGAAACCTTTCGACGAAGTGAGAACCACCCATGAAGGCGCATGGAGTGGTATTGTAGGCGCTGACACGCGTACTTTTAGCAAACGACTAACCACAAAAGATGAAACCAACGCCTTCGCAAATCCAGCCCTTGGGCAAGCAATCCAGGATGATGGTGTGAATGCGGTTGTAATCGCCGGACAAAGTGTAAATGCGTGTTGTGCGGCCACAGCTCGTGGCGCAGCTGCCCTAGGGCTCACAATCTATACTTCAGGCGTTATTCTGCGTGGCGGCCTAGTAGAAACTCAAGAGTTACTCGCATTTCCACCACCAGGTGATACGATTATGGGATGGCCCGATGGGGCTCGATTGTGTCCGACTGTTTAGCAGAGAGCAAAAGAAACTTCTTTTACACTAAATGTTTAACCATTGGGATGTTATAAATTTCCTGTAATTACAGACAAAAAATTCGTTATATAAAAGGCAAAAGTTTGAAGCACTGGCCCCAATAACCACACGACTAGAATGCTAACCGAATAGGCAATTGCCGCAGTTACGGGTAAAACAAGATTGTACTTTTGAAGGAATACGATAGAAAACAAACATGCGCCAATAGGTATGGCTAACACAGCCAGGTTCACAAAAAACATATCTAAAAATGAAAACGGTATAGCAAGCACAGCTGAAATAAGAATCCAAGATAAGATTGAAAACTTGTGATAAATTTCTCGACCATATTTATTCAATACAATTGGCGCGACAATAACAAGAATGAGAAATAATATATATAGCTGAATTTGTATCATAATACTTATATTACTTACTCCCTGACTCTGAATTACTTCTGAAATCTACTCAACAAAACCAATGTTAAAATAGCGCAACTAACTAAAACCAAAGCTGAACCACAGATGATTAACGACAAATCGTATATCAAAATCATGCGCGTTAAATTTTTCTATTTCTGGTTTTCACTCATTAATCTCTACAGATGTTTTGGAATAAAAAGTTTGAAAACTGAAAAACCCAAATCTTAAATAGAGTTAAATTCAAAACTTGTTAGTTTAAATACCCTTGGTGATACCGATTCAAGGATAACTTTTACTTTCAAATTTAGGCGTACAATTATTGAACTATAAGTTTTCACTACTTACCCCGAATGTAGCGTAAAAAATTACTTAAAAATGCGTTCAGAACGGCATACAAAGGCCAAACAAATGGATTTCTGATATGAGCTAGCCAATATGAGTACTAGCCTTTAGTCGCTACTATAAAAGCAGCAATGTGATTTTTATGCTACGATCGGGGTTAATAAAATAGTTCCAAATCGTTAAAGCGGTGACGAATTTAACAGGAGATTGTACACTTGCTAATCCCACTTCACGATGATAATCCCACTAAAATTTTTCCTTTCATCAGCATTGTATTTATCGTTGCCTGTACTCTGGTTTTCTTTTGGGAAATTAGCTTTGGCGAGCAAATGCAAAAAGCGATTTTCATGTTTGGCGCGGTACCAGCAGCAATATTTGAAGATAAAGTATTATCTGTCGATTTCCAGGTAATTCCTGCCTGGGCGACAGTGTTGACCTCGATGTTCATGCATGGTGGTTGGATGCATTTAATAGGCAATATGTTATTTTTATGGATTTATGGCAATAACGTAGAAGATTGCATGGGTCATGTGAGATTCATTATTTTTTATATCATTTGCGGAATTGCAGCATTCTTGACTCACGCACTAACCAACACCGGCTCAGAGATACCCATGATCGGTGCCAGTGGTGCAATTTCTGGCGTACTTGGCGCCTATATTCTCATATACCCACATGCCCGAATCCTTGTAGCAATGCCCCTTGGCTTTTTCATTCACACCATGCGTTTACCTGCAGGGATTGTCATTGGTTTTTGGTTTATCTTACAATTTATCAACAGTTATGCTTCCAATCCGGAAGGTGGTGGTGTTGCCTGGTTTGCGCACATAGGTGGTTTTGTTGCTGGCATGCTTTTAATTCCCCTATTCAAATACAAGGAAATTTCCTTTTTTCATCCCATCCGCCGAGAATAGCTTTACTACTCATTTTCATGGAATAAGGAAACGTATGTAGTTCCCTCTTCATCTACAGTGACATCAAACGTAATAGGACGACAACAGACTTGGCAATCTTCAATGTAATTTTGGTGTGGAACAGAACAATCGATGATAATTCTGATTAATTCACCGCAATATGGGCATTGTTTTTTCTCTGATTTAAGTCCGTTCATTCTATTTTCAATGACAAGTAATTACACAGATTCCACAATATCACGCTTAGGCTCAAAGTTAGGTTGAAATCGATTAACTAATTTCATCATAATAAGAGGATTGACTACGGGATTTTTTAATTGTAAACACACACGAACTTTTTCATCCATGGTGCCTAATAATATTTGTTTGGCCACGAAACCTAATCCAAAGGGAACCGCTTGTTTGCATAACTGCTTCAAAGATTGTTTTGCCAGATTCTTACCCGCCGCACTATAACCCATGAATTGTTTTTCATAGTTAGATTGAAATTCCCACCAATCATCCAAATTCTTGGGAAAATCATTAATATGCATCTTCTTTCCTATACGACACCAAAAATCAATAATCAACTTAACATCTTTGTGATCAATGGATTGATTACCATATAAGTTATTCCATCTTATGGGCTCCAGAAAAAACGTGGATAATACATATAAAAAATCATCATTACTTGCAACCACAGGTCCATGTGCTTCATTAATCTGCTGAATTGCTTCATCTGCTTCTACACTTTCTTCACCATAATAAATCAAGGTACGAATCAGTTGCCTGGTACGCAAAAGCCGATCGTAGGTTTGTTGATTGAGTTTTGAAGATTGATATAGACGATTTACCAAACCATGAATCGTCAAGCTACGGACAATGGCATGATAAGATCCAAAACGAAATAGATAAGGATGATGCCGGTAATAAATATCATAAATGGGATTATCTTTCATACTCTCAATTCTACTGCTTACGTGTAATTATCTGCGACAAATAACTATCAGTAATTTCTCAAATAATTAAAGCAACAATAATAATAGTTATCTCCAAAGTAAACAAAAATTCTGGGTGTTTCATAAATTAATGAAAACTTTGTACTAAGATTTGTCATAAAGCGATTTAATGAACCGCACGAAGCAAAACTTTCCCTCACGTTCTGCTCCCCATGTTGCGAAAATTATTATAAATAGCCGATAGAACAAGTCAGGTTAGAAGCTATGGAGATTGTCTAATAATTAGCACCGCTTATTAAATTGTTACTACTGACATAAAAAATAGCCACTTTAAGTATTTTCAGAGTGAATGTTATATAATGTCATGCTGAATGAATGTTTTTATTCTGCATTCTTTTCTGTACCTATTTAATAGACCCATAACTCTAATAAATATTTTTAATAAAAAGCGTGAGAAGCTATGAAATTATTTATGCGTGTGATGCATCTGATATTGTTCGCATTCATCTCTGATGTTTCATTTGCTTCAATTCAATCTATCAATCCGATGTTCATCCAAAATCAGGGACAAACTGATAAAAATATTGCGTTTTATGCTCGAATACCGCAAGGAAACATGTCAATTACCAAAAACGCAGAATTAAAACTTAGTTTTCTAAACGCGAACAAAATAGCAGGAAATAACAAAGCGATATTAATTACAGAAAAATTACGTACAAATCGTGTCCTCAGTCCATCACCTGGTATGGTGTCTTCAACTAATGTAAACTATTTTCTTGGTCAAAATACAAAGCGTTGGTATTCAAACCTACCAACATACAACTCAGTGTTCATCAATCATGCATTCTCCCATATCGATTTAAAGTTACAAGTACGAGGTAATAACGTCGAAAAATTATTTATTGTTAAACCTGGGGGAAACCCGAACGCAATAATGATTGACGTAGACGGCGCAGACATAAAGGTTTTAAAAGATGGACGTTTAGCTCTGACAACAAAAGCAGGTACTATTCATTTTACGGTTCCCATCGCTTTTCAACACGTTAATAACAAGAAAGTACCAATTGATGTTGCCTATCGTGCTACAGGTAACAGTTATGGATTTACTGTGGGTGATTATGATCAAAGTAAAGAGCTCATCATAGATCCACTTGTCCAATCAACTTACCTCGGTGGAAGTCGTAGTGATTATATTAATGACATGGTGGTTGATCCCTCATCGAGTGATGTATATGTAGCAGGCAGCACTTTTTCAGTTATTGAAGGCGGCCCTTTACTTTTCAGGCAGGAGGAAGACGCTTTTATTGCCCGCTTTAGTGCTGATTTGAAATCGCTGTTGGATATTACTTACCTGGGTGGATCGGGTACGGATCGGATAAAAGCAATTTCTCTTGGTCATGTATTTGAAGATGGTGCTGAGATTTATGTCAGCGGCACGACGAACTCTGAAGACTTAGCCGGAATTTCTGATACGAGTCCGCAAGACACATTGTATGGCAACGAAGATGCATTTGTTGCAATGTTGCCAGCAGATCTATCTACATTAAATGCGGTGAGTTATTTTGGTGGAACAATACTTTGCCCAGACGCTTTATTTACATCAACGGATGTCTCTACTCAGTTATTTGCTGATAATGGTAGCGAAGACGTGTTGTTTGTTGCGGGTAAAACAGGCGCCGCAAATTTATCGGGACGATTGGGGCCTTCCGCACAAACGGTCTGTGCCGGTGGAAAATCTGATGGATATATTACGGCATTCAGTGCTGATCTTTCGTCAATCATAAAAACAACCTATTTAGGCGGTAGTGGAACTGACAAAGTGGTTGGACTGGTTCATCACATTGGCAGTTTATTTGTTGTAGGTAATACAAATTCTGATGATATTCCCGGTGTCGACTCTGATAGCGCACAGTGGGATCGGAGCGAAGCAAGAAGTGAAAATGAGGATGTTTTTATTTCCCGTATTGACGAAGATCTGAGTTCGATGACGCGATCAACTTATTTTGGCGGATTAGGTGTTGATACCGTCTCCAGCATTATTAACAAACAAGGAAGTTTGTATTTCGGTGGAAATACAACATCAACTGATTTACCTGACATCAGTGGCGGATTGCAGGAAACAGCCAATGATATGTATGCGGTTCGGCTATTTAGCAGCCTGGAAACCGATGCCTTTATCCAGGTGACCTATTTAGGTGGCAGTGGGGAAGATAACTTGCAAGCAATGACATTTGACGATTCTTCCAGTGATATTTTTATTGTAGGTGGTACCAAGTCCGATGATTTATCAGGCACCACTGATGCAGCTCAAGATACATTAAAGGGAGCAAGTGATGCGTTTGTTATACGTATTAATCCATTTCTTACTCCCATATCTGGCGGCGTATTTCAATCAAGTTATTTAGGTGGTAACAATAGTCCGGAAGAAATTGCCACGACTGTGGTTACTTCAAAAATATTTACGCCTTTCGCCGTTTATGTTGCTGGAATCACCACGACTGATTCATTTCCACAAGTAGATGAGGGTGCGCAATTCTACAGGGATGGTGGTTTAAATGATTATTTCGAAGGATTTGTTGCGCAACTGGACGCCAGCTTAAAGGCCCTGCCAGATCCAATACCTACACCCGAACCAGAACCTGAGGGGCCAGAGTTAGATTTTCGTATAGAAACTCATGACTTTGGAAGTCGAGGTGTGGGCATTCAAAAAGTATGGTTAATGAATTTAGCCAATATAGGCGATGAGGCATTAATAATAAGCGATATTTCCTTCAGCGATACATTTGGTGTTTTTGGAATTGATAATAGTTATGAAACGCTTCGCCCCTGCCCTGAATTACCATTTACTATTAGCGCAGCAAGCATTTGTGATGTTCCTGTATTTTATACACCCAATACAGCTGAAGCACACTCAGGTTCATTAACCATTTTTAGCAATGATGCCGACGAAGCCAGTGTGACTGTTTCCTTAACGGGCGTTGGATTCGAAGGCCGGGAAATTGATATTAGTAAAACCAGTCTGGATTTTGGTAATGTCAAACGAGATGAAGGCGAAATACTGGCATTATCGGTGTCAAATGTGGGCAACGAAAATCTCACCATATCGTCGATTGAATTAATTAATACTGAGCAGCCAGAAGATTTAACCATGTTTGACTTAAATATTGAAGTTCTTTCCTGTGATCTGTCGTCTGCATTTACATTAGAACCGGGTAAGAGATGTTTAGTTTCCATTACATTTCGCCCCAGAGAATCAGGCGATTTTACGGCTGATTTAACAATAACATCTGACGATGAAGATGAGGCAATATCTATTATTCCAGTAACCGGCACGGGCAGGCGCCGTGAATTAACAGATCCCTGGTGTTTTATCGCTACGGCTGCTTTTGGTAGTAATATGCATCAAGATGTTAAGTTGTTAAGGCAGTTTCGCGATGAAGTGTTACTAACAAATTCTGTCGGAATAAAATTAACTGAGATGTATTATGAGCATTCTCCACCTATAGCAAAATTTATTAGTCAACATGAATACCTGCGGACGATGACTCGTGTTTCATTGTATCCAATTATTTATGCGATCAAATACCCAGCCTGGATGTTCCTTGCCCTATGTTTGAGTTTTTATTTAGCATTCTTCGCCAGGCGTAGAATTAGTTATGTAAAATAATTATTCTCAATATTGAAAAATTACGACATTCGCTTAGGCATGCCGGGTGGAAATAAGCACCCGTCTCTTTTGCCATCTTCTCCGATAAATCACAACTGTGAACATCGCTAGCAACAGCATACTCCAATAGATATGTTTCACAGCGAATACAATTGGTGTTAGCGCCCAACGAACCAGTGACCGTAGCGTTTCATCTTGACGAATAAAATCTGCAATTGGCGGCGAGTTAGCATAATAGAAATCAACTACTGCACTACCAAATGAATTGGTGAGCAAATAATTATCTCTAAAATCACGTAACACTTTTACATCTGGATCAAGATAAGATCCATAAGCGGCCGTAGCGATAAAACAGAAGCCGCCATCACTCTTACCATCGTCTTCTATTGGTTTGGGTGAAACTGTGGGTCTGGAACCTGGCCCACCAATATCAGTAATACTACCGTTTTCTAATAAATCATCATCGCCGCGTTGTCCATCGACGAAGTGCAAAATGATTTTATTACCATTAAACTCAGCGCCCGTTGTTCCATCAAACAGGAACTCATACCAATGATCCACAGGATTATCAGGTGTTGGGCCAAACTTATAATACGTATTTGGCATGTTCACGGCTGCTGGCACGATGATAGTCAGGGTCTTTGCTTCTCCCTGATTGAAACAACACAGGGTGAAATCAAAGAAACCTAAAGGAAATTCCGCATTAGCAGGCACATTATCCGGTGAAGGATTATCAGCGGCACGCACATTCGACAGCGCTGTATTTTCATCATCCGTTTCCAACGTTACATAGTGTGATTGATTAAAGGTATGTAATGATGAAACATGCGCTTGCTGATTGTCGGGTGTACCATCTGTGTTTCCATCAAACGAAGGATCATCGCCATTTGGACCACTCTCTTCTACATCGGTCAAACCATCCACATCACTGACGCCTATTCCTGTTAAATTCACTGTTCTTACAGGATAATCCGGATCATTAGACTGGATTTCCAAACTTGCCGTGTACACTCCCGTTTCATCTGGATTAAAAAGAAGTTTCGTAAAACAAGGATTAACCACGCTAACCGTAATCGGTAATTGGCCACATGGTTGTACACTGAAGTTTTCGTTATCCGAAAGAGTGAGACTTGTTATCTCAAGATCAATGAAACCATGATTGTTAATCGCCAGGTCGAATGATTTAATTGCGGCTGGTGTGTTAATGTTCGTCAGGCTTTGCCCAAAGTCATAATGGTGGTTTGACAACACGATATTCGCACTGTGTTCGGCTTGCCCTGCTCGCCCTGTCAGACTGATCAATGTTATTGCGCTATCGGGATCATTGGAATTGATAGCAATGACGGCATTATGTTGTCCCACAGAATGTGGTTCATAACTTACGATTAACTCACACAACTCGCCGCTAAGCATGTCAAACGGAGCTTCTGCACATGCTCCGGGCCACGCAGCCGGCGTAACATGAAAGTTCTCCACATCAGACAATCCGACATGTTGAACCTGTAAAACCTCTTCACCGGTATTACGTAATAAAATACTACGGGTCTCAGTCATAAAGTAAGTTTCAAAACCGTAAAGCAACTCACTAAAAACAAGGCTTGCTGGTGATACTGCAAGGTTTCGCGCAACACTGATGTTAATTGGCAACATCTGTCCCTGTAAGACAATAGCATTGCTCAGCTCACCATCACTGCCATGTACTACAAGGCTTCCTTCAGTCATTGCTTCATTAGAGGGTCGATATATCAGATCATAAGTACAGCTCGCACCGGGCTCTAACACGGTAGCTTCAATACCACCGATGGTGAGACAGGTATTTTGCCCCGTCATATCATAGTCAAACACGCCAAAACCCATCACATTCAAAAGCGGATCAAACTCGGACAATGAAATACTAACTGCTGCATCACTACGATTGGTTAAACTCACTCTTTGCGGCAAGGACTCATTGCCTTGCAACACTTCTCCAAAGTTCACAATCTCAGGTTGAAGATGTAATTCAGCTATTTGCAGCGCATCTGTGGCTTCTCCACGGAAAGTCAAAACCAGAGCGGGTTGCACAGGATCATTTGACTCAATGCTCAAAGTCCCGATGGTGTTGCCAGCAACCGAGGGTTGAAACAATACTTGAATATCACAACTGTCACCTGGTGTAACTGAGAAAGGCGGATTGCCGCAGGCATCAATACCGACATCCGGCACTAGTAGATAAGCCGAATCAAACACCGCATTGCCATTTAATGCACTAATATCGAGATCGCCGCCACCCACATTGTAAATACTTATAACAACCGGTGCAGATGTCTGGCCTGTTACAACATGGCCAAAACTATGACTCATGGGTGATACCGCAATCCCACTGGTGACTAAAACCTGGCTACCACTACCCCGCAAAGTGACAGGAAACGTTGGCGTGTTAATATCATCAGACTCAATGGATAAAATACTCAGGTAATCACCATAACCAACCGGAGTGAAAGTAACAGCCAGCTTGCAGCTCTGGCCAGGATTCAGAAAGAAAGGCGTTTCACTACAGTTATTCAACTCCGCAGAGGTGAAAGCAAATACAGGTTGCGCACTTAAGGTGGCAGAAATGATTTTTAAGGCACTCTCTCCGGTATTTCTAATTTCAACTTCCACAGGTGCAGACGTTGTACCGGCGGATAAAGTACCAAAATTATGCGTCAGCGGTGTGACCTCTATCGCCTGTGACGGAACAATATCAGAGCTACCAGAAAGTGATATTGATACCGTAGCCTCATCAGGATCATTTGACATGATATCGAGGCTTGCCACCTGCTCGCCATCGGCAAGCGCAGTAAAAACAATACCCACAGTACAATTGCTTAAAGAATCCAGAATCTTAGGCGTAGAACCACAAGGGTTTCCCCCCACATCAAGCTGCAGGTCATAACGCAATGCATCCGCACCGGTAATAGTTAAATCAGTGATTTCCAAATCGGAACCACCAGTATTACTAATGGTTATAATCTCAGGCCCGGTTGGGGTTCCGACAGTCACAGCACCAAAATCGACCGCCGTGGGAGAAACACTAATATCCGCCTCCGCAATCACTGACACTGCAGGCCCACCCCTTAAAGTTAAGGTATTGTCATTGGTACTGAGATCATCATCACCCCGAGCACCATTCTTTAAGTGCAAAGTAATCACATTGCCATTAAACACTGCACCGGTAACAGCATCGTAGTTAAACTCATACCAATGTGCTGAGCCTTCATCAACTGACGCAGCCCACATAAAAAAGTGAGTTGGCGTGATTCCCTGAGGCACGAAAATATCAATCGTGAACGCTTCACCAAAATCCAGCCCAGTGATGGTGAACTCAAACAAACCCCAGGGAAACTCCATGCCTGCAGGCGCTGTATCTGGTGAGGGATTATCAATCGCAGTGAATTCTTCAAACACCTTGCCGTCAGGACCGGCAAAGGTGAAATAATATTGAGTATCATGATTATGAACAGAGACGACATGACTTTGTGATGCATCGATAATTTCATCACCATTACCATCATAAGCAACATCGCTGCTATCCGGACCAAACTCTCCACTATCCGGTATGGCATCATCATCGCCTGCGGGGGGTTCCCATTCATGTAAAAATACATCAACCGTACTATTCGTATCACCCAAACCAACAAGTAAATTAGTCGCATCTGATTCAAATGCAATGACTCGCCCATCGCCATTGATTGCTGGACGCTGGCTCAAGTCATTAGAGCAAATGCCACATGCGCAAACACTTAGCATTTTAGTCACACCGCTGACACGATCATGTACGAATACATCAATGTGATCATTTGTGTCTGCGGGATCGAGATTTGTTGCTCTGGATTCAAACGTCACAAAGCGACCGTTAGCACTAATCTCTGGATTCCAACTGCCGTCATTGGCTTGTTCGTCGTCGCTACTGACACTGACACGCTCCACTTTACCCGTTAGCATGTCCTTGAGATAAATATCAATCGCATCATTGCTGTCATTGGCAATGAATGCTGTGGCACCGGATTGAAAAACAACGAATCGCCCATTGGCGCTGATTGAAGTGGTGGTACTAACACCAGTGACTTCACCACCACTAGCGGTAACACTAACCCGTTTGGTCTCTCCACTTTGTCTGTCGTGGATAAAAACATCATTACAGGGGAAGGTAAATATTTGCCCCATTTGACCAGCACCCTGACAGATGTTGGTATCATCTTCAACCAGGTTGCTGTCGGAAGTTTCAAACACGACATAACGGCCATCATCGCTGATGTCTGGGAATTGTACCCAGGCGTCGTTAGCCTGCTGACCGGTTGAGGAAACACTGACACGTGTTGTCGTATTCAAATCACGATCATGCACGAACACGTCCACCCCATTGTTGGTATCAGTTTCGTCACCAAAAGTTTCAAGTGACTGGAAAGCCACATATCGCCCATCACCGCTAATTGCAGGATTATAAGATGGATACTCCGCTTCATCTCCATTACTGGCAACACTGACACGTTCTGTCTGGCCGTTAGAGCGATTGGTCACAAAGATATCGTCAGAAAAATTCGTATCATTGTTAATCAGAAAAACAGCACGGGAAGAATAAGCAACCCAGTTGCCATCACCACTCATATCAACATGGCCAGTATCCGCATAAGCTGCCAATGTATCACCCTGAAAAGTGACCAGAGGTCGTGTTCGGTCGGTGTCACGATCATAAACATGCAATTCAGGAGACTCAGCAAATTCAGCAACACGAATATTTTCAGCATCGGACCCGAATACAATATATCGCCCATCATTACTGATTGAAGCACCACGGGATTGACCGTCAGTTAATTCCGACCAAACCAACTGTTCGCCAGTGCTAGAGACGCTGGCTCGTTCTAGGGTTTGATCACATGCAGGACCCGACAATGTTACTTTCTGTTCTATCGGACCACCCGGTGGAAGATCACCTGTACTCCAATTTCCTGCAGCATCACCGGCTTGCACCTGAAAGGTATAGGCGGTACTTGGCCGCAAACAGGTAAAGGTATAACTTAATGTCGAACCACTATTAATGGTGGCAACCAGTTCGCTGGTCTGATCCACAATTTTATACAAACGATACCGAGTAACAGCAACATTGTCTTGCGCTGCTGTCCATGTCAGCGTCATGGAATTAGCTGTTACATCACTTGCTGTAAGAAACGCTGGTACCGTCCAAAACGGCGCACTGTCATCCCTGGTTTGCACCCAGGCCTGTGGTCCGTTACTTGTTTCATTCTCTGCAAGATCTTCTGCTTCCACTTTAAAAATATAAGCGGTCCATGGATCCAGACCATCAACATCATAAATGCGTGGGCTACTCGCTAATACCTGAGCGAAGGCATTGCCATCTTGAAACAAATTGTATTGATAAACACCATCGCTCGCCTCACTCCAGCTCAACTGCAAGCTGGTTTCAGTGACGTTGGAAGTGGTTAAAGTACTTGGTACTGGCCATGTAGGTGGAGTATTGTCATTTGCTGTCTCGCAGGCATCACCAATGCCATTAGCTGGATCAACGTCAATTTGATCCGGGTTATAAACCACCGGGCAGTTATCAACATCATCCCAAACACCATCACCATCCTGATCATTTTCACAGGCATCACCAACACCATTTGCCGGATTGATATCTATTTGATCCGGATTGTGAACCAGGGGGCAGTTATCCACTTCATCTAAAATGCCATCGTTATCGGTATCAATTTCACAAGCAAGCGCTGCAACATTATCCGCAAGTGGCAAAGTCAATTGTGTTCCACCTTGATAATAAACTAGGTGATCCGTTAGATTGTCTTCTGCTTTTACCTGAAAAAATCCATGATCGGTAGAGTTAAACACAGCGCCATCATCGGCATGGCTACCATCCAGTGTTTTATAAGCACGAAACAAGTTCGACTCTTCATAAGCGATAGCCCACAAATCACCACAAGGACTAAACATCCATGCCTTGTCTGTTTGCGGACTATAGGGCAATGCAAGACTCACATCTTCGAAGACATCTTCCCCGGTTGCCAAATTTCGCACTTTTACTGCTGCACCCAGGGAATGCTTCCAGGCGTAAACAAAACTTGCGTCCTGGCTGTCCGGACTAAATCCCCAACCCGCAATGGTAATCTCTTCATCTGGTGGCGGCGGAGTATCCAGGGTCATTCCAGTAATGTGGTTAAGCTCGGTATTGCCTGTTGCCACGTCAATCACATCGAGAACGAGACTGGCATCTTTGCGCTGGGAGTAAAGCAAATATTTCCCATGACTGCTGAAACTGACATAAGCACTATCAATCTGGGTGGGAGTTGTTGCGGCAATAAGATTATTCTGTGAATCCGTATCCAGGTTATATAACTGAACAAAATGGCTACCACTACTACCCACATGAACCACAAAACGATCATCATCGGGACTAAAACCCCAGCCACTTCCCAATGTAAAATGACTATTAAATACCACTTCAGAGTCACTGGTACGCGTGATCGTTATGGTAAGTTTGGTGGGATCGAATGGAACATTAATTGTGTACTTTCCCCCTGGCGAGGTGCCGGTATAAGGGCCTGAGCTTTCATCCAGTTTTACATCCAAGTCTCTACCCGTTGATGGCTCTACCCACAATCCAGCAGTAGAACAACTGCAATCTATTCCACTTCGGAATTCCAATGCGTGTGCAGAGTTAACCGAAATAAATAAAATCGTGAAAAGAAGAAAGCAAGATGATTTGAATGGTATGAATTGCATTAAACTCTCCCTTCAATAACTAAAGCACTAACCTGATGAATTATGGTCGCATTTGCTTCAGCAAAGTAATCATTATTATTAAGTGGTATTAACCACCCTAAACAATAATTTTACTACATAAATATTAGATAAACATGTAAAACTTATTCACCATTTGTTGAGTAAATTACGTAGGAATTGAACAATAAATTTACATCTAATTTTTACTCTCGCTTCAAGGAAAAATTTGTAAATTAGATTGGCCGTTCAGGAATTACTTACCAATTAAGTCGAGCAAGTATTGGTGGTCAAATGTACCCTTCTTCACAAGGTGTCTCTATAAACGCGCGTTTCCCAGCCCCAAAGATTATGATAAACACGCTTCTACCTGTTATTCAGGAAACGCCTAGCGCACCACTCCAATTACAGATTGAAAATAATACACCCGATTCTTTAATCTATGAGTTCCCTAATGGCAGCCGGTTTGATATTGCCGTTCGAGTCAGTCAAAGAATTGAAGTTGCTCGTTGGTCAAATACTTGGTAAATCACGATATGAAGAAACTATTTAAGATTGTCGTTTTAGTTGTGAAATTTTTCAGATAGAGATATAAACTATCTTCAGAGAATCACTCGGGATTAACTAAACTAATTGCTAAAAAACTATTTCACTCGGTGTCACCCTTTGTGTTAGACAGACTTTATTACTTTGTAATGTTTTTTTATTAAGTCTCTTGAGCTATGGTTACGAATGATTAATTTGGGTAAATTCTCAGCTCAGTTTGGGGGAGTTTTATAGGTTTTATCGAGACTACGGTAACGCGTGTTTTTAACTCTCCTAGCAAAGAGAAATTGGAAGTAAACTTATGAGAGTTTATTCCATACACGGTGGGACTTTACTAAAGGTTCTTTTCAACCACCTTCATAGTAAGTACCGCATTGCTTTTAATCGCAGGGCAATTTAAAGATCGACGCCAGAATTGTTCTGGCGAGCACTTTTGGGCAAGAAGTTATATAACGAAGTTTACACTCGCTAGATGACTTAATCAGAGCTTCCCTAGATTATAGTGGCGCCTTGGACGCTTACTTATCTCTTTTGAGGGCATCACCTGGTAATGTGACAATAATCGTGTTCAGATTATTCTTCATTCTCACATTAATCATTTTTATGGTGCAATGCCACCATCAGTAATTGTCCAACCAAATGCGTCTGTCAAAGTATCTCGCGCAGCTTGTGAGGAAAGGGAATATTTGCTATTTCCTCCATCAAAAATGACATCATTTTGTAGGCTTTGCGCACTCCATCCTAACAGTAAAGCATCATAATTAGCGGGAGATAAACTGACCCTTGAAAACATTCCCTTCATGTTGGTGACAGCAGAAACATCCCAACTACTAATATCTTGATTGAAGCTGGAATTAAAAAACATTTTTTCCATATCGGTTACCGAGGATACATCCCAGTTACTAAGGTCTTTATCGAAGACGGAATCGGAAAACATGGCGCGCATCCTAATGACAGAGGAAACATTCCAGCTACTTAGCTCTTGATTAAACACGCGGGATCTGTCAAACATATAACTCATATTTGTAACAGAAGATACATCCCAGTTGCTTAAATCCTGATTGAAAGTACTCGTATTTCGAAACATTTGTGACATATTTTTTACAGAAGACACATCCCAGCTGGCTAAATCCTGATTGAATGCATCAGCATCCATAAACATTTGCTCCAGCGATACGACAGAAGAAATATCCCAACCACTCAGATCTCCATTGAAGGTTGAGGCTCTGTAAAACATTGCTCTCATATTTTCAACAGAAGATACATCCCAGTTGTTCAGGGGTTGATTGAATGCGATGGCGTTTGAAAACATTCCTTTCATATTTTTCACAGACGAAACATCCCAGTTATCGAGAGGTTGATTGAATGTCTTAGTATAGTAAAACATCCAGCTCATATCTGTCACGGAAGATACATCCCAGTTGTTTATATCTTGATTAAACGCGTTAGCTCTAAAAAACATTTCATTCGTAGAATTTACACGTGATAAATCTGGCGTATCAATCGCATTGCCCGTTACATTTCTACAATTGGCAAATGCTCCTTTCATTGATTGCCATTGAATACTGCCCCACTGCTCAATTGTAAGTAGTTTTCCATTATCATGACCGCTACCGCAATTCGTGGAAGTATTGTAACCGAATGGAATTCGAGGAAATTCACCATTGATAGACACCGTATAAATGCCAGCTACATCATAGGTATGCAGGATATCTCCTTTAACATTAAGATCTACCTGACCGTCTCCCCAATCGATATCATAATCATATCCATCTGTCGTGCCATAACAATTGTTAGTAATGCTGATTTGAATTTGATTACTGTCAGAAATACCCGGGTTATCTGTTTTCCATGTTGTAATAAATGGCCGGCTAACAACTACTTTGACTAATCGAGTTACAGTGCTGGTATTGTTAGTTGAATCTGTAGCAGTATAAAAAATGCTGTAAGTGCCGGTCGTATTTATGTCAACGGAACCATTAATCACGACATTAACGTTGCCATCTTTCTCGTCATATGCGGTGGCCCCCATCTCTTCATAAGGTTGGCCTTGAATCAGTGTCGTGAGATTATTACCGTTGAGAGTGATGAGGGGAGGATTATCCACTGTCGTTCCGCCGGGTATTTCATTATTTGATTGAGAATCTTCGGCAGGCAGTACAGTAACAACTGTATGAGCGACAACGCCATTCAAAATTACGACGAGCAAACTTTTACCGACTTTTTTGGACGTAACATTACCTTTATCAACACTGATAATAGTAGCGTCAATAGGCAACCAAACCGCTTGATCAGAAATATTTTGTTTTGTTCCATCCGGATTGTTGAGTGTAGCAATTAACGATGTATTTTGTTTTTCTTTCATTTCAAGTGGAGAGGGGTTTAATGTCATCGTCGCTGCGGATTCTGGAGAGCTTTGACTACCGACACCTATCGTTACTGATTTTACTTCATCATCCTTTACTGCAATTAGCGTTGCAACGCCATCCACTAAACCTACGACATCCCCATCTTCTGAAATGCTTGCAATTTCAGGATGGCTACTCAACCATTGCACACCATCACTAACCGTTTGGACTTCATCTGTTTCTGTTTTTCCCGTGAGTTGAACCGAAAGTGACTCACCAATTGCAATGGTGTCATCTGAAGCCTCAATCGCGAGGTCTTTCAAGGTGGGCTCTACAACCTCATTTTCGGGTGCATTGTTCTCACTTTTACTACAGCCAGCGAGTAATAAAAGGAGTATCGCGGCTAATATTACGCTGTAGTGCAGTTGACTAATTCTAAACATTGGGAATTCTCTATAAATATTAGGGAGTTACTAGATTTGCAGAATAGCAATATAAAATTGAAGCGTATTATGCATATGCGGTCTTAACCCGTACTTATATTTGATTTTTATCTGCTCCTCATTTGTTGAGATAGTAACTTGGAGCAAGGTACAGATAAGTTACATAATTTTTATCACTTGAATTGGTAAACGCATTGTGGATGGGAAGTCATTTATTTAATTTAAATGAAAATACAAATCATTTGTTACGGCAATATTTTTCTAAAAAATACGAATTTATCGGTACACTCTCAGGCAAAACTAAATGCAGTTGCTCGCGGATTAAATGAGCGTCCAAGAAAGACCTTGGGCTATGAGGCACCTGCAGAATAATATAGCGCATGTATTGCATCGATCTATTGAGTCCACCACGTGAAGATACGATTTGAGGTCTCATCGTTTTCTCCCAAGTATCGTTCTAAGCTTGAGTATATAAAAGACTGATCTTAACCATTTACTGATTAAGCAAACCGATGAATTTTAATTTTGTTTGATTCAGCCTGTTTTCATTGAATATCGCCAACATGAAGCCCAACTCCTCGGATACCATAATTCAGCCGGGCTTGTTTATAAATAATATTCCAATAAAAATATTTAATTAGAGGGGAATCATTATATAACTTTTCTTCAATAGCTATTTGTAAGCCATATATTATTTTCCTCGAAGTAAATTTGAATTGCCATAATGAAAAAGGATATTTCATGACAAATAACATCAAAACATGGAAATTAAAATGCCTACTCAGTATACTCTTTGCGCTTGGATTAACTGGCTGTTCCGATCAAATCCAGGTAAATAACGAAACCACCAGTACCAAACCCGTAAAATACATAAGCTACTTAACCGGTTCGCAGCAAGCCAGTGGCGTTTTGGTAAAATATCGATCCAGCACCAATTCAAATAGTCGAGCACGATCACTCGATTCTGCCGGTTTAGTTGAACAGCAACAAACTGAATTGTTAGATAATTTGGTACTTGCCGATCCAATTGACGGACTCACGGTTAATGACACATTGACTAGTCTTAGTACCGATCCCAACATTCTGTATGCTGAGCCGAATTATATAATGACGCCGCAAGCGATAATTCCGAATGACCCCGAATTTAGTAAGCAACTACCGTTAAATAATGTGGATAATATTGATATTGACGCACCTGAAGCTTGGGATGTCACCACTGGCAGTAAGAATGTTCTTATTGCAGTAATAGATACTGGTATCGATTACACTCATCCCGACCTTATAAATCAAATATGGAGAAATACAAACGAAATTCCTGACAACCAAATTGATGACGATAATAACGGATATATCGATGATGTATTGGGCTGGGACTTCTATTCCAATGATAATGATCCTATGGATGATCATGACCATGGCACAACCGTCGCGGGAATAATTGGCGCAGAAGGCAACAACAATTTAGGTATTACAGGTGTTAATTGGCAAGTGAAATTAATGCCATTGAAATTTCTCAACGCACAAGGTCATGGCGCAATCTCAGATGTAATTAAAGCCATAAAATATGCGGTAAATAATGGTGCAAAGATCTCAAATAATAGCTGGGGTGGAACATTTTTTAGCCAAAGCTTATTTGACACTATTCAAATGGCACAACAGCAAGACCATCTCTTTATTACTGCTTCAGGTAATTACGCTTCTGATAACGACAAAACGCCTTACTACCCTAGTTCGTATAACTTACCAAATATTATCTCTGTTGCTGCGCTTGATTATAAAGATAAACTTGCTAGCTTTTCTAATTTTGGAGTTAATAGTGTAGATATTGCAGCGCCAGGAATAGCCGTTTACAGCACAGCCAGAAATAATGGATACCTTAATTATAGTGGGAGTTCCAACGCTGCCGCGTTAGTAACGGGCGCTATTGGTCTGATGTTATCTAAATCTGAATTGCTATCAGCACAAGAGCTTAAAACTGCTCTGTTAGCGAGTGTTATTCCATTACCAAACTTAACAAATTTCATTGCGTCTGGTGGAAAATTAAATTTGTTCACAGCGATTGATAGTGTAAAAACACCAGTTCAATAAAGACGCCATACTCTTGTAGTTTTTCTTAATATCCTGAGCTGAGCATTGGTGTAGTTAGTCTAAAGCTTTTTGATGTACGATACGGCTCGCAAATCTCCTATATTTATTTGGTACGTGAATGCCTAAAACGCTTAAACATACAATAATTTTCGAGTTTTAACCAAAGTCTGCAATTGACGAGAATTAAACTCTAAATCAACGCAACATATAAAACAACGCATTGCCTTCCGCTGGACTATCATCGTGATTAAACCAAATGCCATCCTCTCCAGGATTTTTATAGGTCAATCGAGTATGTGACTCAGAATGCTTGTCATAATAGGGTACGCTGTATTCACCAATTTGATCATCTAGCGTCTGCCATATATTATCTGGTCCAGGGCCAGTAAACTTCGTTACTCGTGTTGCTATGATCGGTGCATCATAAACACTTTCGAAGTAATCTCTAACCAGATCATCGTCGGTGAAGCGGATTTTGTCTGGGCCAGGGTTGGTGTAGAATACTCTCCGGGTTACTCTATTTTTATCATCATAGTTAAAACCCACATAGTGCACGCCAAAATCATCGTCGGTATACCATGTGTTATCAGGGCCAGGATTGCTTCGTGAAACTGTTTGAATATTGTTTCCATTAGCATCATAGACAAATGTAGCATAACTCGTAGGAACGTCATCCTCAGTAAACCAAGTTTTATCTGCACCGCTATCTTGTATGAATACCTGGTAAGTTTTTTTGCTTAAATCATTAAATTGATTTTCACTATAAGACACCACGGTATCATCATCGGTAAAGGCGAGCCCATCAGGTCCCACTCCATTATAATTTGTAGCCTGAATTACATTATCATTTAGATCATATTTGTAATCACTATACTGTATGGAAATATCATCAGAGGTCAAAGGAATTCCATCTACACCGGCATTCGTTGAATTAATAAGACTACGAATTACTCGGCCATTGTCATCAAACAAACTTGTGTTGTAGTTTTTAATGGAATCATCCTGTGTAAACCAATTACCGTCACTACCGGGATCGTTATACGAATAGTAATGTAAACGATTACCTTCTTCATCATATTCAGTGGTAGTACGTGACTGAACAACATCGTCTTCGGTGTGCCATTTTCCATCACCACCTGCTGCAATATACTTTATATATCCAATAGGTTTGTTGTCCGCATTACGAATATGGTCAGCATAATAATTAACAAGATCATCCTTTGACGACCAAATTCCATCCTCACCCGGACCACTATAATAGGTAGTTCTAAAATTAAACCCCTCTAAATATTCTCTAACACTAAATGCAGTTATGGTATCGTCCAAGGTATACCATACGCCATCCTCACCGGGGGCATAAACCATCGTTGCGTTAGTTTTATCATCTGACCAGTAATATTGGATATGCGAATAACCCCTATCATCTTCAGTAAACCAAACGCCATCATTACCGGGATTATTAAATCTTTTCATATCCCTATTTCGGCCTTGGTCATCCATCTCATACAAGCTATAGTTGTTAATTGTTCCCCTGTGATAAATAACTTTTCCTAACTGAATTCGTGCAGTAGCTGCGGCTTTACCATTAACCGCTGTAATCACCGAGCCGACAACATCCAGATTTTCAGCAATACTCAAATTAAAATCAGACAGATTTATATTATCCGAGTTTGTATTTAGTATAAGTGAAATATCTGTACTATTTTCAATTACGTTTCCATCTGAATAAAAAGAGGATACTGAAATCGGTAAATCACCGTTAATGGGCTCGATAATCAAAGTAGGATTAAACGTAAGTTTCTCGATAATAGTGCTGGCAATATTGAAGGTATAACTCGTTTGGTTTAGGCCAAAAGTAACATTAATGGTTTCTAAACCGTAAGATTTTAGTGTAAATATTCCCTCAGATTTATTTAACAAACTCTTTTCAGCAAAACCATTAACCGGAAGCCATAAAGCGAATGTAGTCACATCTACCGAACATCCATTTTGATATTCTGCTACAGCGCTAAACCCTATGTCATTACCCAATAAATACTGATTTTCTTGTTTAGGCAATATATACAAGTTGCTTGGATTATTATAATCAGATAGATCTGAACAAAGTGCTTGAGCCTGACTACCCGTTAAACCATCTTTTCCGTCACTGCCATCAATCCCATCGTTACCGTCGGAACCAGCGATTCCACTATCTCCTAGATTTCCATTGCAAATATAAAAACTTGAATTGATTTCCGCTTGGTCCAATAATTTGTTGCTATTTGAATCGAGACCCACATCTATTCGGTTACCACCTGCCGCACAATTTTCTCCAACGGCTTCTTTTGTATTTGTCAGTAAAGTTGAGAATCCGTTACTTGAATAACCGTCCTCACCTTTTCCATGGCAAGCGTAAAACGAGGAACTAATTTCTTCCGAGTCTAAAATATTATTTTTGTTCGCATCCAAACCGGTATTAAAACGCGTGCCCCCTGCTTCACAATTTTCTCCTAACGGTTCCACCTTTGATGCTATTAAAGAACTTAATCCATTTTCTCCATGGCAAACTGTTTTGTTTTCCGTTATTTCAGAAGTTTCAAGTTCATTGTTATTGTTGGTATCCAATCCCAGTGCAATCTCGAAACCACCAAATTTACAAACATCTCCTGGATCAATGGTTTTCGGCGCAGCAAAAAATAGTTTATCGAGAGAAGTTGAAGCTGGATTTTGATCGCCTACAGAATTTTCATCAGAGGAATCTTTACATGCAACGAAAAATAAACAAGTTATTAAAATCGTTGATACTCGAAATGTTGAAATCACATTATTCTCCCCAGAATATGGCGTTTTTTATAACAAACCGTTTGGCTGTGTCGCGTGTTTTATTATAAATACTTAGAAACGTATCGGTGTATTTTCGACAGTTAATTCGCGCGGGATTTTACATGCTAATTATTAAGAAATGGCTAAATCCAAATATCATCATAAAAACAACCATTTATTAGCATTGTGGAAACGAAGTCTAATACGAGAAACTTTATATGCATAAGCATATCCCATTTGAGAAAATACATAATAATGGCTCTTAGGACACCCGTATTAACTTTAAAAAAATACTTCCAAGTGGTTAAACGATTAAACTAAAAGATTATGTCACTATATATAGGGTGAAAACTATGAAATCAAAAACTGCAACTATTTTTATTTCCGATTTAGTATTCTTATAACTTACAACCGCATCATGTGCAAGCGATGGCAAAGGACATACGAGTATTTCTGTCAACCGACATAGGGCTGCCAGACAAGTAATTTCTAAACTACAACGGCAGCCTAAGCTTCCAGTACCTCATCAAGTACCTGTTTAATTTCTTTACGATCAAAATCTTTGCTCAGCGCACCCTGAAAACCAAACTTCTCATACGCTTGCATCTCCGGACTTTCAGAATCTCCACTAGAAACGATTATTTTCGCTTGTGAATCAACAGCGCGTATTTTATCTGCAACCTCTTTACCGCCAATACTACCGGGTATCGAAAGATCCAAGATAACGGCATTAATATGGTTCTCACTATTATTGGCTTGTTGAAAGAGACGAATAACTTCATCACCACCCGAGGCCAGTATTACCGTAAAACCCAGCTTAGAGAGATGAATTTTATATAATTCTCGCAAAGGCTCTTCATCATCCATCACCAAAATGGTGTGATTTGTTATGTTCTCTTTATCAGGGCTACTTTTCAGAAGATGACGGACTCGCTCTAATAACTCATTTGCCCTATAAGGTTTCTGCAAAATGTTCTGATGCAAGCTGTCGTGAGTTAAGGCGTGATGGCGATCATCAGTAAACCCGCTAACCATTTGTATTTTAATATTTGGATACCGCTTCATTACTTCAGTAGCAAGTTGATAACCATCCATGCTCGGCATAATGACATCAGATATCAATAAATCCACAGGTTCTCTTCCCAGAACAGCCAATGCTTCATTTCCATCTTTGGCAGTTAATACATGGTATCCCTTGTTACTTAATATATCCTGTGCAATCTGAAGCAGTGCTTGCTCATCATCCACAACTAACAACGTTTCGCTACCTTTTAAATTTTTAGAAACTTTTTCAAATGATTCTTGTGCTTCGACAACATAATCCAGACTTTTAGGAAAATAAAATAAAAACTGGGAGCCTTTACCAGGTTCAGAATAAATTTTGATTGCGCCTTGACTTCGCTGCAGGAATCCGTACACCTGGCTCAATCCCAAGCCGGTACCATTTTCACCTTTGGTGGAAAAAAAAGGTTCGAATATCTTCTCCTTTGTCTCATAATCCATCCCAATACCCGTATCAATGATACTCAACAACACATATTCTCCGGCACTGACGTTTAATATACGTGCCTCCATTTCATTGAGCTTTTCATTTTTTGTATGAATAGATAACTTGCCACCTTCATCCATCGCATGCATGGCATTAATGCAAAGGTTTAGAATAGCATCCTCCAAATCACTTTGATCAAGTTTCACAGTCCACAAATTTTCTTCTAAATCCAGGGTCAGGTTGATGCGCGCTGTTAAAACTTTTTCCAACATGTGTTGTTGCTCAGTCAACACGGCATTAATATTGACATTGACATTATCCGAGGCTTTTTGACGTGAAAAAGATAATAATTTTTGTGTCAGTTTGGCTCCACGCTCACCAGCAACATAAATCTGATCAGCATAATCTTCTAGCTTTGACTGACCAGCAAGTTTTTCTTTTAATAATTCAGCAAAACCCATAATAACACCCAGCATATTGTTAAAGTCATGGGCAACTCCGCCTGTTAATTTACCGAGGGCATCCATTTTTTGACTTCGGCGAAGCTGTTCTTCATTATGTTTTAACTGAGTCAAATCCTGACATGAGCCAATAAAACGTCGGATATCAGCGTTTTCTTGAGGTAACTCAACCACCGACAAGCGCATGGGGAAAATTTCTTTGTTTTTACGGAGACCTAACACCTCACGCCCTAAACCAATAACTCGCGCTTTACCTGTTGTTAAATAGCTGTTTATATATTTGTCATGTTCTTTTGAATAGGGCTCTGGCATTAAACTGCTAATATTTTTGCCATCAACTTCATCAAAACTGTACCCAAATATTGATTCAGCTGTTTTATTAAATGTTTCTATCTTACCCAATTGATCTATAGTAATAACACCTTCGGCAATACTATTGAGAATAATGGTTTGGTTTCTCTCTCTTACCCGCAACGCGTTCTCAGCACTTTGTCTTGCTAAGGCCATGTTATTTACACCCACTGTCATGGCATCAAGTTCGCGTATTCCATTTAATGCTAGGACATGCTGATAATCACCTTTGGCAACATAATCGATAACTTCACATGTTTTATCGATTGATCGTAACGTTTTATTCACCAATATCCATATTATCCACATAAAGAGACATACGCCGACTAATGTAAAGAGCATGATTTTACGCAGATCTTGCCAAATGGGCTGGGTTACTTCGGATACGATGACTTCTGAGATCAATGTCCAGTTTAGTGAGGGAACATAGGTAAGCGTTCCAAATACGGATTGACCTGTGATGCCAATATACGAAACGTTTGATGACCAGGTATCGTTAATTAATGAAGCACGAGTTATTTCAAAATGAGTCAAAATATCGCCAGGATTATAATTGCTCCCTTTGACCTTGCTGATCAATGAACCTCGGCGGTCAAGAATATAATCGCGAGACTTCTCCGTGCTAATACCATGTTTTTCAGTTTTCTCCGGCCACAACATATCTACATCAATAATAGCGATCAATGCTGCATTCGCGGGAAATCCGATGGGCATTGCAATACTAAATGCGATAAAGTCATCATGTTGTTTCGGCGAACCAATATATCGTCGATTTAGAAAAGGAATGACCACTTCTGGAAGATCATGAATCTGATCAAATCCCCAGTCAATTGCTACCATCTGTAATTCTTCAGCGGAAGCTATTTTTTTACCAGTAAGATTCAATTTTGGATCGATCGCCGCAATAACTTTTGCCTGCTCAGACATTATCATGACTTCACGTATAGCTGGCTCACGCTCAACAATATTGATCAGTAAGCTATTAATATCTTTTAACGAGCTAGATTGAATATTTTCATCGATTAACAGGGCAAGTGGATCACTTTTATTTTCGAGCAATGTATTAAATCGCTTAAGCTCTGATTCAATTTGATTTCGTAAAGATTCGTTTGCTTGGCGTTCTAACAATAATATGGTATCTATCCGCTCACGATAGAGCTCCTGACCATACCAAGCCATTACGGCTATCACTGGCACAAAAACCGCAATAAAAATTAATGAAGTCCAAATTTGCTTAAGTGACAGGCGTAATTTCATAAACTATTTATTGGCCTCGCATAGTTTTCTCTGCTTTCTTAACAAATTGCATATCAAAATATCCGTTGACTAAATTTTCCGGCACCTTTACCCATAGTTTCATTTCCACCAATTTTTCAGCCATGCTATTCATATCATTTTCATTAGCAACCATATTTGTATAGCTAATCCAATCTGGTGGAGTGGTTAGCACTTTTTCAAAAACCTCGGCTGACGAACCCGTATAATCCTCTCCCATAACGGCAGCTTCATGGGGATTATTCTCAATATATTCACCACCTCGCACTAACTGATTCACGAGTTCCTGTAATTTTTCAGGTTGTTCCTGAATAAAAGCGTCTGAAGCAAGAAACACATGATCCATATGATCTTTCCATATAGCAGGAGAAATTGCTGCCATCCACCCAACATCAAGGCTAATGGATTTATTACCCTCAGGCTCACCGACCACAAATCCATCGATCTCTCCATTACGTAATGAGTTAATCATATCTCTTGGGGGCATACCCAATACCTTGACATTTTCTTTGGGCACAAGATTTTGTTTTAAGACTGTGTGCAATAAAACATGATGTTGGGAGAAGATATGAGGAACCGCAATAATAGTTTTTTTAGTTTTTAGTTCGTCAATAGACTTGATCTTTTTAGATAATACAAACCCATTGCCATTACGATCAGCCATTAGAACAATTTTTCCTGGAAATCCTTCATGAATTAAATTCATGGCTAAAGGCGACAATATAAAAGTACCAGCCAGTTTTCCTGATTTCATATCCGCAATCACATCATTCCAATCATGATTCTGTACGGTATGGAGCTTAAAAGTTGTTAATTGATCCTGATATTTTTTCTCGACAACAGCCAAAGGCAAATGCCCTCCGCAGATTAATCGACCAATGTTTACAACCTCTAAGTTAGTCGCAGATTTGCCGGAGTCTGAATCGCAGGCAATTACGGAAATAAATAAGAACACAACAAGAAATAGATTAGTAGAAAACCTGTGTAACCTGAAACCGGCAAAACTGGATACCATATTTACCTCTCAAATTTGCGAATTATTGGCTGTAAATGATCAAATTTCGACTTCCACCGTCCCATGCAAATAACTGAGATAAAAACCTTATCTCAAATCACAATAAACTTATGGAGATCTAAGAATATTAGCTCACTAAATCCACCTAAGAAAGAAATTATCTTATGATGCAGGAAAATAACCATTCGATACTAACCTTTGTATGAGGCTTTTTTTAGCACGCTGGGGGGCTTTAACTGGCATGAATTCTAAATCTGTGAGCTGTTGCAGATATTGTTCATTGTAATCCTGACCAACGCTATAAAGCATTGCTTGGCGAATTAATTAATCGTTATAAGAGCCTATTCCACAGTACTATTATACTTTCAAAAACTATCTCTATTCTTTGGATGCGTTATCAATTGACACATCAATGTGTTTCCTTTGTTATGTGATGCAAAATCAATGCAAAGTTCCAGGATAAGTCCATCAAACGATTTCGCCATGTTTGAATAATTTCTTGAGCTATCTTATTTTCAGCAGTGGATACGGTCTTGCCAGTAATGCCAACGTTCAATGATTTCTGCTTCGATCCACACTTCAGCGGATTCTTTATTTGCGCGTAATACGAGATGCTAATGATTAGATATTTACAGGGATGTAATGTATGCAATCTTTGCAGGAGCAAAAGATTGTCATGACCGCGTAGGCGCAAACTTCAATGGCAAATACCGGGGCTAATTCAGCCAGACGGTCAACAACCCAGGCCTTTCCATGCTCATAGTACTTGCTAGTGAGATGATCATTACCACACAGAAATGCGCGGCGTACTCAACGATTAATACAATGAATAAGATGATGCTGACAGATCAACAAGCCCTAATCGAGCACGAGTCATGAGAGGGAACATTTATTTACTATTAGCGACATATACATACTGTACGCATTACAGTATATCTGTCAGTTTATTATTGTGGGTGCTGTTAGTTTTTTATATATGTCCTATTAGTTCTCTTCAATTTCCACATTATTTACTGAACCGATAGACTTTAATACCTTGGATCAATTTTTTTTAAATGAGATTAAGTATTTTTATAATATTAAAATACTGGGCAGGTTTTCCCAGTGGGATCACTTAAGCATGGAATATGATGCTCAGGTCCAAATAATAATGCTGGGCCCCAGATCCATGGATGTTCCGCATTTGTTGACGATTAGCAGGACATCCATGTTAATTCAACTTCAATTTCATCACCTAGAAATAAATCGAAAGCAGAATTTTCCACGTCGGAACACCACACGATATCAACGGCTAAATTTTTCCAAGGGCCAATTATCTCCAATACTTTTTTAGCCAATTTTTCACGCAGTGCTTCGATTTACGCTTCGGTCAAATCGCCACCATTTCTAATAGTATGGTGGAATTTTTTATTATGACCGCCCTCTAGAATACAATTCCGTGGCCAAATAAACTTGACCACTACATTGCTCTTTTCAATTATTATCAGATTGTCTTAGATTACGCTGGGAAATATCGGTATAATGCATCTACGTAAATAATTAGAGAATAAAAAATGCGTATTTTGTTGATATCAACAGCGATATTTATCCTATCAGTACAATCATTACTTGCATCTCCTACTGTCGAACCTTACACGCAATATAATATTGATGTCTCTCTGGATATAAACCGGCATGCTTTGCTTGGACAGCAACAGGTAATTTTTACTAATAAATCGAACAAAGCCTTAAACGAAATATATTTTGTTCTTGCTGCAAATCATTCTGCGGAAAAAAACCCTTACATTCATGATATCGAGAATGACAGAGCTTTTTGGAATGGCTGGCAAACGAAATCCACAAAGATTACTTTTGTTAAAGATAAAAGTAATTCACCACTCACATACAGCCTGGAAAAAGCGCCTGCGCTTTTTCAAAACTATTCCTTGGATAACGTTTTCCTCAAAATTAGTTTGCCTAAGCCATTAGCCATCGCTGAGAAGGTGAGTTTAAACATTGGTTTTGAGACCATTTTTCCGGAAAGTAAAATCGGGGATGAAGCCCATTGGCAGGGTATTTATCGTTGGCGTTTTGGGTGGAATCCTTTGGAATTAGCCATGACAGATGATACCTGGTATACCGATGGATTCTTCATGTTGCCCGCTTACTTTTCTGTCAAATTACATGTTCCATCAAATTTCGAGGTAGCCGCCGGGGCAGACGAAAAAACCTTACTCAGTGAGTCGGGTCAAATAAAAACATATAAGTTTAAAACAAAAGTACCGCAAGTTTCTCTGCCATTAACCATGGGCCCGAACATGCACAAAGTCTCAGGCAACTTGGGTGATATACAAATAGACTCATATTATCTTAGCGATCATCAAGACGTTGCGAAAATGATGAAAGAATTATCCAAGGAAATCATCTTACACTATCAGCCAAAATATGGTGATTATCGTTATGATAATTTAGTTATATCTGAAACCTCTGCACCCTTTACTGCCATGGCAGCGGATGGATTGGTTCTCATGGCGGAATCATTTTACCGATATAAAGATTTAACGGTAAATGGTTTATTAAATCGTATATTGGAATTTGTGCTTGCCCATGAAATTGCACATCTTTGGTGGGGAATTCCGACTTCACCCGATTTCGCTAACGAAAACTGGTTATCGGAAGCTTTTGCAAATTACCTGGCATATTCCTATATGGAAGATAAATATGGCGCCACAAAAAACCTGTTTGAATACGATAGACCGGGGGTTGCCATGCCAATATTGCGTTTTTTTATTGGCGATCAAAGCCTCAGACAAATGTCCGAATCTGCCTATTTGAATGTTTTTCATTTAGGGTGGGATGAAGAAATTTCAAAAGACCCAAGAGAAAGAGAATATGGCAATGTACTTGCCCCTATTACTTATGAAAAAGGTTATTGGGTTCTAAGAGCATTGGAAAACGAAATTGGTCGGAAAAATTTAACACAAGCTTTGCAACAAACATTTAGTCAGTACCAAGGTAAATCACTGTCCATTAGCGAATTTCAAAAAGTGTGTGAAGACGTTAGCAATAAATCCTTGGATTGGTTTTTTGAACAGTGGATATACAGTAAAGCGCATTTGGATTATAGCGTTGACGATGTAACAAGCACCGAGCAAGGGAATGAATATGTCACGCAAATGACGATCAATAAGTCTGGTGATGCTACTGCAAGTTCTTTTGTCATTGCCGAAACAGAAGATGGCCAACGACACACACATATTGTAAAAAGCGAAGAAAATAGCCAGACATTAGAGATTAAAACTGAACGTGAAGTCGTAAAAGTCGAAATAGATCCTTATCAAAAGATTCCAGATACCTATCGCATAAATAATACTTGGCCAAGACAAGTTAAATCACATTTTGGTGTTTTCGATAATCCCTTAGATGCCTACTCCATCCGTTACCTGGTTTTTCCCAGCTCTGTATATGTTCCCGCCAAGGGAACTGCAAAAGGTGGTTTAGTTGTGGGTGTGAGTGGTGGTTATAGTCCCACGCATCAATGGACAGTGGCGAGTTCCGTTGGCTTTGCTAAAGACAAGAAATATCTGAGTACTATCGCAGCGTTAAATTATCGATTTAATGCGACTAATAGTTTGATAAGCTCATTTAACGCAACAGGCCATGACACTGCAGAGCTACAAGATGGCGTTTATATCGCGGAACTAGGGCATCAATACACATCCTTTGATACGCCTAATTTAGGCTATACCAGCAAGATTTTATTACCCAGCAATGTTTTTCAAAATAAGCTTGTCCTGTTAAATTATGATGGCTGGTATCAACACAAGGATTATACTCAATATGCCGAAGAGCATGAAGGTGCTTTGGCCCTATGGCGCTTTTCATATACGTTGGATGAGTCATTACGGTATGCCTGGCGGAACGGACTAGAACTTGATGCTGCACCACCGGGTATCAATGATAAGGCCTATTATAAACTCCAACTGAATACTGTTAAGAAGTTTAAAATAATCCCCAATTGGATTTTACAAATTTCTGCCTTAGGTGCATATGCCAGTGAAAATACTATTACACCCGAAAAATATGATTTCATAAATTTCAAATCCTATTTTGGCGAACATTTTCGTCGCACAAAAGCCGCCGCTTACCTTGAGCTGGAATTTCCATTAGCACGTGAACTTGAAGCGTCGGTTTTTAACATATTTTCATTTAAGTCGATTTATGCAAACATATTTACGAATGTTGCTGCGGTGGGTAGTAAGCTTCGTGATGAAAATGCCATCCAAGCCGCTGAAAGTGGCGCACAAATAAAATTTGTGTTTACCACCTTAGGTGGATTTGCTGACTTTGATTTTAATGTTGGTTTGGTATCACCTTGGCACAATCAAAATGCGGAAAAAGATCCCGAAAATACATTGTTCCTAGGCATGGGATTAAATTCCCCGCTTTGAACGCCAGTATAATTTCCTAAAAATAATAATAACGGAGCTATAACGTGAAGAAATGTCTTATAAGTCGTTTGATGACGGTTTCACTCGTTTTAATGTCGATAAGTTTTGCTCATGCTGCAGAGTTTGAGGATGTTATTTATTTAAAAAACGGTAGTATTATCCGCGGTATCATTGTAGAGCAAATGCCACAAGAAGGTACCTATGCAATTAAAACACTCGGTGGTAGTGTTTTTGTTTTTAATTCGACAGAAATCGAAAAAGTCACCAGAGAACCGCAACTTTATCCCACGCCTATCCGGTCAACAGCTTACCCTATTCCAGATAAACCAGCATCACTAGCTCACGCTATTGGTGTAGCTTCGTGGGTATTAACCGTTGCCAACCCAGATGCCGGCCCGAATGAGAAAGAAGACGAGCGCTATGGTGGCGGCGCATTGAGCTATCAATTTGCATTTAATGATCATCTCGCCATTCGATTAAATTTTTATTCAGCTGAGCATGAAAACTTTAGGGATTTAACCATTAACGGTTTAAACGGCCAAATTATTTTAACCACAAATGCGCGTGATACAGGTTTCAAATTTTATCTGGGTGCCGGTTACTTCGATGAAAAATGGGATAATGGAAGGTTCGAAAATACATACACAGGTAGCGAGTTCATTTTTGGCCTGGGTTATAATTGGAGTCGAATTGGACTAGACCTTACCGGTGCCGGACGCTCTCAGTCTGATTATGATGTTCCTGCTGATTCAGATTTATTGTTTGTGACGAGCACGCTAAGATTAACCTTCCGATTTTAATCATTTTGTTTTTTTAAACTCTTTTACTGATTCTTAAATCTGGCCGAGCTACATTAGACCAACCGAAAGATACACCCTTCACCCCCATATTACTGCAACAAAGAGATTTCCAGGTAATGTGCGTTTTCGCACAGAATTCGCTGCTCCTACCCGCTTACAATAGAACCTAATCTGATAACACATTTCCACGAGGGATACCGCGTTTTGTAGAAGCATAATGTGATTATGAAAACGCAATGCTTGGCAGATGAGTTACCCGATTAATTGGCCGGAAACAGAACCTGCCAAATAAACATTGGTAGACTATTTTGAAACTAAAATATTATCACTTAGCTAAATAAAACGAAAATTAGAAAGAGGAATAAAAATGAAATCTGCAACAAAGACTTATATAAAATACAGGTCAAAGGTCGAGAAGAACCTGCGCCTGATTCTGGTATCATTTACTCTACTGGGCTTTGCAGGTAATGCTAATGCTACCTTGGTAACCCTGTCGTTGGACGATGTTGGAAACATGGGTACACCCATTGGTGAATTTTCTGATTTTACCGCCGGGGAACTCTTCAGTGCGACCTTCGAAATTGATGACACAACACCCGATTACCTAACGGCTTACTCTAATATAGGTGGTTATCTCGGTGGAACGTTCACAATTACAGGTAATGACTCGGGGGCAAGTGTTACACTGGCACCTGGTACAACAAGACTGTTAGCACAGGATCTTGCGCCAACGCTTAATCGCTTAATCGCTTACGCTTTGAATCAACCTATCCGATGGTTGCAGGAACGCCGCAATTTGCAGGGGGCGGTTTGGGATTAGTTTTAGAATACGACTATCAAATATTTTCTGATCCGCTAGATTTGTCGCAAGTGTTGGCTGATATCACTAACGTGTTACCAGATTCAATTCACGATGCAACGTTTCTCACGAGTGCGGGATTGATGACAGTTAACGGCAATGTGCTAGGCACGACGGATATTTCCTTATCTGGTCTGTCCTCGACAAATGTACCGGAGCCAGCACCTCTGGCCCTGTTGGGTTTGGGTCTGATGGCGTTGGTTTTTAGTCGCAGGAATAAGCATATGAAAAACGAGAATCTGGACGACGTAATAATTAGTCCCGTCAGTTTTAAACCAGTTCATGCTTAAATAACAAGGGTGCCCATTACATGCGAACACATGCAATGGGTATATGTTGAGTACCATTCCTAAGTGTTGTATTTATTAAAACTTTAAACAACCCAGCAGAGGTATAAGTTATTGTGAGCATTACCAATGCCAACAAAATCTTATCATTATCCCCAAGTCGTTTACTCATAAACTATCCCCATTTATGCGATGTTTCAGTATTGAAAATTGAAACAGCTATAATCTGCCGAATTGACTATTCCACAATATTTATTTCCAATATTGGTTAAAGAAATTATATCGCTAAACCTGCCCTGCTCTTTTGCTGTAATATCCAACTATCCTCCTACAAATATAAAATATATTTTTGATAAATTTTTGCGTACGACATAAATTAACTTTTCGGACAAAATCGTATTTTTGGTGTTAGACTGGTCGGTGCCCAAAAAGGGTTCTCGATAGGGTGTGGTCAGTGCCCTGACCAGAATAACGCCTGGAGCCGAAAGCGAAGGTGCTCATAATGAAACTCGTAGAGGTTCTATGCGTACACGAGTTCAGAAAATACTTAATGAAGCTCCGATAGGTGATTCTAAGTGAAGCGGATAGATGTCTGGTGAGTGCCCATATCAGAACGAACAAAGTGAGTGCAGTGTAGGCATGATGAAACTCCGATAGGAGGTTCTATGTAAAGCGGACTTAAGCCTGTAACCGCTCACGACCCAACAATGCCATTAACTTAAGCCTATCTCACTCTTTTATAAGGCATTGAATACTTATTTCGTCTTATATTTCTTTCACCACGATCAAACTTTCTTCCAGGACGAACAGCGTTTACTGCACGAGCTAT